>Ga0098040_1000201_pt1 | contig 28206 bp, 27 predicted proteins | sample 7_EtaG_FD_75065 | JGI IMG/M metagenome (GOLD analysis project Ga0098040, IMG submission 75065) | Marine viral communities from the Subarctic Pacific Ocean - 7_ETSP_OMZ_AT15161 metaG | ecosystem: Environmental > Aquatic > Marine > Oceanic | place: Pacific Ocean | collected 2015-01-08
ATGATGATGTAGAAGTTGATGAGAGGCTCGTGGGACAAATGCGCTCACAAGGTAAGGAAATAATTCCTGAAATTGAAGATGCGCTAAACGAATATTTTGAAGAATATGAGGTATTAGCGGTAGAGTTGCCACTAATGGAGCCCATAGATGGAGAAGAGAATTATAAATTTAAGGGATATATTGATGCAATTGTCAAAACTAATGACGACAAAATTCATATTTTTGATTGGAAAACTTGTTCATGGGGCTGGGATGCCAAAAAGCGTTCTGATAAAATGGTTACATACCAGCTTACACTTTATAAAAACTTCTTTTGCCAAAAAATGAATGTAGATCCGAAGGATGTTGAGACTCACTTCGCACTACTTAAACGTACAGCTAAAAAAAACCACGTTGAATTTTTTCGAGTTACAAGTGGTCCGAAAAAAACACAAAATGCTCTTAAACTTTTAAACACAGCGTTATATAATATCAAAAGTAAGCGTTATATTAAAAACAAGCTTTCGTGCACCGGCGGCTATGGCTGCAAATTTTACAAGACAGAACACTGTCCATGAGGAATAAATGAAAAAAAAGAAAATTTTGGTCATATCTGACCATCCGCTTTCTCCTTCTGGAGTCGGCACCCAAACAAAATACATGATTGAGGCCTTAATAAAAACTGGGCGCTATCGATTTATGTGTTTAGGGGGCGCAATCAAACATCATGATTATACGCCACAAAAAGTTGATCCATGGGGAGACGACTGGGTTGTTTATCCAGTTGATGGATATGGATCCCACGAAATGATTCGCTCCATTATGCATGCTGAAAAGCCAGATTTGCTTTGGTTTATGACTGATCCCAGATTCTATGGGTGGCTTTGGGAGATTGAAAACGAAATCCGCGCCAATGTCCCGATGGTTTATTATCATGTATGGGATAACTTTCCAGTACCGTATTTTAATTCGTTATATTACAACTCAAATGATGAGATTGCCTGTATTTCAAAAGTTACTCATGAAATAGTCAAAAAGGCAGCACCAGAGGTTAGCTCTTGCTATTTGCCACATGCTGTAAACTCGTCTATATTTCACCCTGCTTCAACATCAGAAGAAAAACGGAAGGTAAAAGAAAACAGGGACATGCTGCTTGGCGATCCAAGCGAAGAATTTTACAATCCAAATAAAAAGATTTTCTTTTGGAACAATAGGAACGCCAGAAGAAAACAAAGTGGAACTCTTATTTGGTGGTTTAAGGAGTGGTTAGACAAGGTTGGCCATGACAAAGCCATGCTTCTTATGCACACGGATGCCCGCGATCAACATGGACAAGATCTCCCACACATTATAGAACATATAGGAGTCCACAAGGGCCAAGTAAAGCTCTCCACGGCCAAAATGCCTCCCGAAGATCTTGCCGGCATCTATAGAGCAATTGATTACACTATTAATATTTCAGATGCAGAGGGATTTGGCTTGGCTACCCTCGAGTCGCTGTCTTGCGGCAAGCCGATAATTGTTAACATGACTGGTGGCCTACAGGAACAAGTAACAGATGGAAAAAGATGGTTTGGGTGGGGAATCCAACCAAGCAGTAAAACCGTGATTGGCTCACTGCAAGTACCTTATATCTATGAAGATAGGATTAATCAGGGTGATTTTGAAAAAACCCTAACTAAAGCTTTAAAATTATCAAAGACCAAATATCAAGACATGTCGAAGGCCGGCATAGAACATGTAATGAGTAATTACAATTTTGAAGATTATGAAAACAACTGGATTGAGACCATTGATAGAGTTATAGAGACCAATGGCTCATGGGAGACAAGAAAAGGATATGACAAATGGCACTTAATGGAGGTAGCATGAAACTAAAAGTCTTATTTAAAGCACCGCTTTTGACTAGAAGCGGATATGGAGAACAGTCCAGATTTGCCCTGCGCGCTTTACGATCGCGCCCAGATCTGTTTGAAATTGGAATTCTTCCGCTTGATTGGGGGAAGACCTCATGGGCTACCGAGGCAGATTCGGAAAGAGAGTTTATAGACAGACAGGTTCAGAGCACAGTTGCATACTTGCAAGAAGGAGGCAAGTTTGATGTCTCATTACAATCTACAATACCCAATGAATTTGAGCCAATGGCCAAGGTAAATATTGGCTATACCGCTGGCATTGAGACAACCATGGCTGCGCCACAGTGGATTCAAAAGATTAATGAAATGGATAGTGTAATAGTTGTTTCTAATTTTTCAAAAGAGATACTTCAGAAAACATCCTACGAGGCCTCAAACGAGGAAACCGGAGAAAAGTTTACTCTTCAAACAACAACTCCGATGTACGCGGCAAATTACCCAATTAAAGAATTTGAAAACTTAAAGCCTGTTGAATTGGAATTAAAACATGATTTTAATTTTTTGACAATCGCTCAGTTTGGTCCGCGAAAGAATTTGGTAAATACTATCAAGTGGTTTCTTGAGGAATTCTCCCAAGACGACGTGGGCTTGGTGGTTAAAACAAACATGGCTAAGAACAGCTATATGGATCGTGAGGCCAGCTATCACAGTCTGAGAAATGCAGTTGCTCAAATAAGAGCAGAATCTAACATTGAAGATATGAAATGCAAGATTTATTTGTTGCATGGAGATATGACCGATGAGGAGGTTCATGGACTATACATAAACCCTAAAATTAAGGCTTATGTTGGGCTTCCTCATGGCGAAGGGTTTGGGTTACCGTTTTTTGAGGCAGCCTACAGTGCTCTTCCTGTTATTTCAACTGGCTGGTCCGGACAGCTGGATTTTTTGGTTGACGAAGAGGGTCATGATTGCTTTTATAATGTAGCATACGATTTACATAAAGTTCCAAAAGAGGTCGTATGGAAAGATGTGATCGTGGAGGAATCTATGTGGGCATATCCAAGAGAGATGTCTGCCAAGAAACAAATGAGAAGGTGTTACAAAGATATAACTTCTGGCACTAAAGCAAAAGCGACAGAGTATGCTGAAAAATTAAAATCTCGATTTAGCCAAGAGAAAATGTATGCTAATTTTGTTGATTCGGTCGTTAAGACCGTAAGAGCCAAGGGCTTGGTAGAACAGTCATGGGGAACCAATATAAGTGAAATTGAAGCAGATTACATTTTTGTAAGTGATATTTTCAAGCATCAATATATTGGCGGCGCCGAGTTGAGCTTGGATGCTTTGATTACTTCGTGCCCAAGTAGCAGTTACAGCATCAACTCTCAAGGCTTAACTAAAGAGTTTATTGACCAAAAGAAAGACTCAACATGGGTTTTTGGGAATATTGCAAGCTTAGATCCAGAGGTAACATCCCACATTATAGAGAGCGGATTAGAATATTATTTCATAGAGTTTGATTATAAATTTTGTGAATATCGAAACCCAACACTATATGAGAAATTAGAAGAAGAAGAATGCGACTATGACAATACTGAGCAAGGTAGTTTGATAAAATCATTCGTCAATTCTTCCACCAAAACGTTTTTCATGTCAGAAGGACAGCTGGATACATATAATAAGTGTCTTTCCGGTCTAGATAAATCAAAAACTGTGGTGCTTTCCTCGATATTCGACGATCAGTTTTTTGAACTAATTGAAGAAATAAGAAACGAGAATCCCGAAAAAGATGATAAGTGGATTGTCCTTGGCTCCAGATCTTGGGTAAAGGGATCTTCTGAGTCTGAAGAGTGGTGCAAAAAGAACAACTTAAATTATGAAGTTATCTCTGGGTTACCATACCAAGAAGTGTTGAAGAAACTCGCAACATCTAAAGGGATCTGTTTTAAGCCAACAGCTTTGGACACTTGCCCTAGGTTTGTGATTGAGGCTAAGACATTAGGTTGTGAGTTGGAGTTGAACGAAAATGTGCAACACCTAAACGAGAACTGGTTTAACACCTCTTCAGTTGAAGAAATGCTGGATTATCTTAAGACAAGAAGGGAGACTTTTTGGAGTGTGGTGGCGCCCGAACTAGGGAACCAAGATGCAACAACAAAGTAATCATTTTACGTTTGTTGTGACATGTTATAATTGTGAAAAGTATGTCAACAAAAATCTGAGTTCGATTTTGGGACAGAATTACAAAAATTATGATATAGCCTATATCGATGATGCGTCAACAGATTACACGTTCGAAAAAGCCCAGCAGATTTTAGAAGATAATAATTTCTCAAAAGACAGGCTTCGCATAACAAGAAATTCTTTCAACAAAGGAAAAATGGAAAATGTATATAACGCAATTAAGAACTCAAAAGAAGGAACAATTATTGTAATTGTCGACGGTGATGACTGGCTGATCAGCGAGCATGTGTTAACTTTATTAAATAATGTTTATGATGAGGATGTCTGGATGACAAATGGCTCTTATAAGGTTGATCCCGCCGGCCACATTGTTGAACCAAAAATAGAGCCAGACTATTGGAACGGCAACATACGCCATAAAAGCTGGGAATTTTCTCATTTGGGTACATTTAGAAGAGAATTGTTTTTAAAAATTAAATTGAAAGATATGATTAGAAAAGATGGAGTTTTTTTCCAAACGTCAAGCGACCAAGCCATGATGTGGCCAATGGCCGAAATGGCGTCTAAGGAGCATTTTTTTGCCGTACATGAGCCATTATATGTGTATAATTTCCAGAACCCTCTTTCGGATCATTGTGTCAAGAGGGTCGATCAACTAAACACTGAACAGTATATTAGAAACCTGAAGCCTTATAAAAAGCTGGAGTCTCTGTGAATGTGTATTTGGAAAACGTTAATTTAAACTCCAATTCTGGTCCTAATTATTTTGCTCAAAAGCTTAAAAAATATTTAGGTCTAAGAGGCGTGTTGTTTGACAACAATTTAAGACAGCATATTAAGTTGACATTCATTGAAAGCATAGGCGTTAGAAATGAACTTCCAATGATTCAAAGATTAGATGGAATATACTTTAATTCAAATTTTGATTGCGACAGAATGAATGCCAATATTAAAAGAACATATGAGACCGCAGCCGCTGTTGTGTTCCAAACCCAATTTAATAAAGATTTGATTTTCAATTGGTTTGGCCCTCATGACCGATACTCAATTATTAACAACGGATCCGACGTTTTATCAATAGAGGCCGTAGAGCCTTATATTTTTGACTTTGCTGCTAGTTTTGATAATATATGGTCTTGCGCTGCAAGTTGGCATAATTTCAAGAGATTAAAGGAGAATGTAGAGTACTTCTTAAACTTCTCTGAATCCAATGATTGTCTGATTGTAGCCGGCACCAATCCGGATTATATAATTGAACACCCAAGAGTTTTTTATGTTGGCAATTTGGACGTAAACAGATTGCTGGGTGTTTTTAAAGCATCAAAATATTTTATACATTTGGCTTATCTCGATCATTGCCCAAATGTTGTGGTAGATGCCCGAGCTTGCGGAGCTAAGATAATTTGTAGTTCTTCCGGCGGCACCAAGGAGATTGCCGGGCCCGAAGCTATTGTTATCGAAGATCACGACTGGGACTTCTCGTTCATACAATCACAAAGCTTACCAAAGCTTGATTTTGACAAAAAGATAGAGAATAATTTCAATTCTAGTATATCTATGGTGAAGGCTTCCAAGAAATATCTTCAATTATTTAAGGAAACATTACATGACTAAACCCAAAGAAACAGAAAGAGGCTTCAAAGAAGAAGAATATTACGGTTGGAGATGCGCCGAACACATGGTTGACAGGTACCTTGCCGGCTGCATTGCGGCTCATAGTTATGACTCTGTTTTCAACGACTTTAAGTCACAAGGCTCATATGGTTATATTCTTGAGCATGTTCCACAAGATTTGGGCCTTGCATATTTGCAAAATGTTCAAGAAAATAATGCAAAGTTTATCCACAAAATTAGAAAATACTTAGTAAATGATATCTACGGCAACCCCTCCAAGTCCCTGCAATTTACGGAGCTTGGAATAAATATGTCACCAACAACGGCTCGATATATAAAAGTCCTTTCAGACTTGACAACCCTGTTTGGCTCTTTGGATGGAATGAATATTGTTGAGATTGGCGCCGGATACGGTGGTCTATCTTTGGTTATTTCAAAAGAATATGAATTTGCAAATTATTATGATATTGACTTATATGAGCCCGGAAAATTAGCAGAAAGATATTGCCAAAAGGCGCATAAGATGAGTAATTTTCATATACTGACACCAGAACAACTTGATGAATTTGAGAATATTGAAATAGACCTAGTTATTAGCAATTATGCGTTTTCTGAATGCAATTATGAAACACAAGATGTATACATCGAGAAAATTTTATCAAAAGCCAAGCGCGGCTATATAACACACAATAATTCAGAAGAGCGAAGAAACAGAACAAAATCTATGATTCAAGATTATTCCAATTTTAAAGTTTTTGATCACGATCTTTGCAAGAAAAAGCATCCAATATTTACATGGGGGAGCGTTGAATAATTTATCAGTTATTGGAATTGGACGATTAGGTCTTTGTTTTTGTTTAACGCTTGAAAAAGCTGGCTATAATGTGGTCGGTTGTGATGTGGTGCAAGACTATGTTAACAGTGTTAATAGTAAGACTTTTTATTCTTTTGAGGCCGGCGTTAACGAGAGACTTTCAAATAGTAAAAACTTTATAGCGACTACGGACCTCTCACACACCGTAGAGCACGCTGATATGATGTTCGTGACTGTTGCCTCGTATTCAGAGCCAGACGGCCGCTACGACGTCACACAGGTCGATTCTGTGGTAGATAATCTAATATCTTTAGGCAAGCAAGAGAAAACCAAGCATTTGGTAGTTTGTACCAATGTTAATCCGGGATATTCTGATACAATTTACGAAAGATTAAAAGATTTAAATTGGGAAGTGTCGTTTAACCCTGAAACAATCGCACAAGGTACAATATTAAAAAACCAATCCGAGCCAGATTGTGTTTATATTGGTAGTGATTCTGATGAGTTGGCACAACAAATATCCGAAACCTATGCGAATATGTGCACAAATAAGCCGTCTATCCACATAATGGATCGCCTAAGTGCTGAATTAACCAAGGTATCTTTAAACTGTTATTTGACATGTAAAATTTCATTTGCTAATATGGTTGGAGACCTTGCATCTAAAATCGGCGCTAGTCCGGACAAGGTCTTGGCCGCCGTTGGAGCCGACAGTAGAATTAATAATAAGTTTTTTAGATATGGATTTGGTTGGGGAGGACCCTGCTTTCCGAGAGATACTAGGGCATTTATAAGATTAGCTAAAAATAACGATATGCCATCTGACATGTGCGTAGCTTCAACAGATATGAATGATAAACACTTGGAATACCAAATAGATGATTTTATCGCAACTGGGCACAAAGAATACAAAACCGATTCAGTAACATATAAAAAAGGCACCGTAATATTAGAGGAGTCACAACAGTTAAAATTTGCAGTAGAACTTGCAAGACGTGGAATAAAAGTGACTGTAGAGGAATCAGAAGAAGTAATTAAACAACTAAAAAATGAATATGGAGATTTATTAAATTATGGCGAATAGAGGAACACTGGGAGTAAACTTTACAATTGGGTTTGGTAATAACCTATTTCAATATTGCTATGCTAGGCTACTAGCGGAAAAGAATAATTTACAGCTCCAGCACAGAGCTATTCCAGAAATGGGAATCGAACAATCAGTGGCGAATGTTGATAAAGGTCTTCCAACAATCATCGTTAATGACACAAATTATAAAAAGATATTTTTTACTCAAAATTTAGAAAACTGCAATGTAGCCGTTAATGGATACTTTGAAGACTATAAAATTTTTGAGATGTTTCTCAAGGAAATTAGAGAATGGTTCTCTCACCCGGGCATAACAAACAAAAAAGATTTAATTTTGCACCTTCGACTACAAAACCGGTTAATACAAGTTAGCCACAATAAAAACCACATCTCCGCGGATGCTCTCAAGAGGGCTGCATCTAATTTTGATTATGAAAGATTACATATAGTCACGGACGCAGAAAAGTGGGGCACTTATAGTTTATCGGATATAGAAAAGATTAGGGAAGAAATCAGGATAGGTCCAAACCCTCCCTCAAATTCTCCATGGGTTGACGCAGAACAGTCTTTGGGGTACATGAATCACTTGATTGATGGTTTATCAGACTTAGATCCAATAGTTCATTGTACGAATGCCGAGACAATTAAGGGCTCCGGAGGCCTCCGCGGCAGTTTTATGAATGATTTTAACTTGCTCCGAAGTTTCAATCAGGTTATAATCTTTAATAGCACGTTTTCATGGTGGGCAGCTGCCTTATCCGGAGCAGAAAAAGTTGGAGTATTTAACCCATGGAAGATTGCAAAACCAGAGCACCAGAGAAGAAATTTGGGATCTACAAACTTCCCCGGATGGTTTTCATGGGGCGATGCAGAAGATCTTTATTTTAAACACTATGGAATAAAATGATTAACATTAATAGAAAAAATGATATAATAACCAAGAGGCATAGAACATGAACATATTAATTCCAATGGCCGGCGAAGGTAGTCGGTTTAAACAAGCGGGCTTTGAAGATCCAAAGCCGCTTATTGATGTGGCCGGAAAGCCCATGATTAAATGGGTTGTAGAGAATATAGGAATAGATGGAACATACATATTTATTATTCAAAAAGGCCATTTAGAAAAATATCCACATATTGAAGAAGAGCTTATGAAAGTGGCCCCCGACGTTAAAATTCTAACGGTCGATGGAGTAACGGAGGGTGCAGCATGTACAGTGTTGACAGCGGAGGAACTAATAAACACGGATGAGCCTCTGCTTATTTGTAATTCCGATCAGTGGGTTGACTGGGATTCTAAACACTTTATGAAATTTGTAGAAAGAAAAAATTGTGATGGCGCACTGCTAACTTTCTTTTCAGACAGTCCAAAACATTCTTATGCTCGATATAACTATCACACCCGCCTTGTGACAGAGACCGCTGAGAAACAGGTTATCAGTAATTTCGCAACAGTTGGGGTATATTATTGGAAGTCTGGCGCCACTTTTGTCGAGTGTGCGAAAAGCATGATTAGCAAAAATATTCGGGTTAATAACGAGTTCTATCTGTGCCCAGTCTACAATGAATTGATTTTCAGTAAGGGCGGTAAATTACACCTTTATCCTGTTTGTGAGATGCGCGGCATGGGTACACCTGAAGAACTTGTACGGTTTCTGGGACTATTAGAAACGGAGGGAATATAATGAAATTTTTTAGAGAAAATGTGGGGGAAGATTATTTAATTGCAAAATATTTCCTTTCCTCTAAGACTACTTTACGTGACGCCGCATGGGCGGTGGCCATCGGACAAAGCGTTGGTAATCCAAATGTTAGAAATGTTTGGGAAACTGATGAGCTGTTTGAGCGCCACTCATGCGTTATTTTGGGTGACGAAACAGATCTGCAAAGCAAAAAAGAGGGAATTGTAGAAATTGCCTTTCCAATTGCCAATACAGACTTTAAACGTGATGGCATTTCTCATCTTTTATGTCAAATTATGGGTGGGCAATTAGACATTGATATTATAACTAAATGTCACGTATTAGATTTAAAAATCCCTAAAGCGGTCGAGCAAGAATATTTCTTAGGTCCTCAATTTGGAATCGATGGAATTAGAGAATTTGTTGGCGTTGAGGGTAAGCCGCTATTGGGCGGCATTGTTAAACCCAAGATTGGAGTAACTCCCGAGGTTCTCTTAGAGATGGTAAAACAGATGGTGGAAGGAGGAATTAATTTTATTAAAGAAGATGAAATAATGTCTAATCCTGCAATATGTCCCATTGAAGAAAGGGTACCACTCATTATGGATTATTTGAAAGACAAGAATGTAATCTACTCAGTTTGCATCAATGCCGACGCGCCTTATTTGCTAGAGCGCGCCAAGCTTGTACATGAATTGGGTGGTAATTCGATTCATGTTAATTTTTGGAGTGGTTTAGGGTGCTATCGAGCCCTTCGTGAGTTAGAGTTGCCTCTATTCATACATTTCCAAAAGAGTGGTGACAAGATATTAACAGGCAAAAACCATGCTTTTCATATCGAATGGGATGTTATCTGCGATCTTGCCGGCTTAATGGGTGTTGATTTTATTCACGCCGGTATGTGGGGTGGCTATTTGAGTGACAACGAAGAAGAACTTTCTCACACTCTATCTGTGTTGCATACACGCGGAGTGATGCCGGCCTTAAGCTGCGGCATGCACCCCGGTCTTGTAAAAGCAATTAATAAGCGATTTGGAGTCGATTATATGGCCAATGTAGGGGGCGCCCTGCATGGCCATCCCGGCGGAACTCAAGCCGGCACGCGCGCCATGCGCAGCGCTATTGACGACAAGACTTCCGCTGAGTATACTACCGCAATTGAAAAATGGGGCCTGACGGAGTGAGTGGAACATGAAAATAGCTTTATGTTTACACGGAATAGTTGGAACGACCGATAAGTATGGCTCAGGCCAAAAACCTATACCAGCCGAAATTGGACTCCAGCATTTTAAAAAACATGTTATGGATATTAATGATGAAGTTGATGTATTCATCCATACATGGTCACACGAACAGCAAGAACACTTAAAAGAATTATATAGCCCGGTAAGTATGGTTGCAGAAGGTCAGCCTCAATTTATAGAAAAACAAGAATTAAAAGAAATAGCGAAACAGTCGATGAAAGATCCGACTTGGACACCTCCGGTCAGACACAATCTTAACAGAAAACAAGCGATATATTGCCGCTGGAAATCAACACAAAATGTTTTAAATTTAGTTAAAGAAAGCGGAAAACAATATGATTATGTTTTATTAACAAGATTTGACATAGCATTTTTAGTTGATTTTGTTTTTAAAGATTACGATCCAGAAAAGTTTTATGCCCAAGGCCCAGCCGGAGCCCCAAAAAATGGAGTAAATCTGATAAACGACTTATGGTATTTTGCTAATCAAGAAAACATGATGAAGTTTTCAACCTTGTTCGATAATCTAGAGAAGGAAAACTACACACCACATATTGACAGCAATCATGAATTAGCCAGAAGACATTTAATCGAAACAGGCCTTAGTGAAAAATTAGAATATATTTTCAAAAGAAATTGGACCGGCTCCCCGGGCAAAGTATTGACAGATACACCTCTAGTTAGATGGTTTTATGACGCATTTTTAGACGAAAGTATTTTAGATTCCGGTGGAAATATTATTACATTATTGACAAACAAGAGGGCAAAATATGCAGCTTCTATTGGCTCATAGGGGAAACATCAGTGGAAAACAACCAGAACGAGAAAATTCGCCCGAATATATAATAGAAGCCATTGACAAGGGGTACTCCGTAGAAGTGGATGTATGGATGTCACAAGGCAAACTATATCTTGGCCATGATAAACTGCAGTACGAGACTACTATTGATTTTTTAAAAAATGATAAAATGTGGTGTCACTGTAAGAATATTGAGGCCTTAAAATATTTATTAGATAACAATGTTCATTGTTTTTTCCACCAACGAGACGATGTCACACTTACATCTTTGGGATATATTTGGACTTTTCCAAAAAAGAGATTATTGCCGGGCTCAGTATGTGTAATGCCAGAGTACGGATATGACGGAGATTTAAGCCTGTGTTATGGAATATGCAGCGATAACATAGAGGACTATAAATGAAAAAGGCTTTAATTCTTGGTCGTGGCCCATCGCTTGATGCGTTTAAATCCTTAGATGTCGGTGACATAGAAGATGTTATTTTGATGAATAACCATGAAAAGACTCTGCAAGATCAAGAATCGTTTGATAAATTAAAAGATAAAAACATTTATGTAATGTGCAATATAAATCAAGCTGGATTCGTACCCGGCGTTCTTGAAAAAATTAATATCAAGTCGTGCCTGACGAATCGATTAACCCCAGATTGGGATTTATGGCAAAAGCATAAGGATATCCAACGCAAGCACCACGAAGGGGGCACTCTTAATAATGTGGGCTACTTGCCTTATATAGCTGAAGATGAGCCATATTTATATGTTTGGAGAGGCCCTAGAGATCGAAATCACAAAGAAATGTACACCTACAATGGTCGCCTCATTGAACACATGCCGGAAGAGGCAGAGCAGTACGTTATACCAGTTTATGAAGACAAGCTGGTATGTAATTGTAGCTTTTATGGTACCTTATACGCAATCTTAAAATTAAACGCAAAGCATGTAATTTATTGTGGTTTGGATTTTTACGATAATTTAAAGATAAATAAAAAATGGTATACTGATTCTCCGCCCTATTTAAGTGCCGAGTGGTGGGATTTGCGCGTAAAATACGAGGGTGAGCATATGAAGGTATTGTGGGATAAATACATAGCTAATTTTTTTCCTGAGAGTACGTTTGAATTTCATACCACCGCCAAGCTTGATCTAAAAAGCAAAAACATTGTCTATAATAGAGTAAACATCGAAGAGTCAAACAAGACTTATTACTAGACTTCTATTGACACAGTGAATAAAACAGGATATAATATAAGATATGAGTATCAAATCGCACCCATTTGAGCTAACGAAGAGCTTTAATTCAGATAGTTTCAAGGGGATGAAAATAACATTTATTAATATGCCGCTGCGAGAATCGGCCGCCCCAAATGTACCACCCGAGGGCCCCGCAATCCTTGCCGCGATCTGCAGAATGTATGGCGCTGAGCCACATATCATAGACTTAAACGCATACAGGATCAAGGATGAAACCGCACTCGCACAAGGTTTACCGAACGGCAGATATCTCACTCTAAAAGAAAGTGAAGAACTAATATTACAGCATTTAAGCAACCAAGGAGCGCAGGACGTTGTTGCATTCTCGGGAATGATCACCACCTTAAAGTGGCAAGAGGAGATAGCAAAGATCGTGCGCCGACACTTGCCCGATACATTTATTGTATCCGGCAATGGATTAGCAACAGAAATTAGGGCCGGCCTATTCAAATGGATTCCGGAGTTAGATGCGGTTGCTCGTTCTGAGGGCGATGATATTATTTTGGCAATATTAAGTGATGCAAGGTGTTATAGGGAAACGGGCCCTAACAATGCTCACAAGAGAAATAAATTATCTTCCTACTGTTTGGGAGAAATTGACGGAAAGATTAGATTTCAATACGAGGGCGATCGCCCAAAAGATCTAAATGCTCTCCCATACCCAGAGTTTAGTCTCTTAGAGAACGATCCATATGGCCACAACATTCTTGAAGACTATATCAATATCCCAGTTTGGGGATTGGCAGCAAATAATAGTTCTGCTACGTCGTTTAATATGAATAGAAGCCTGACTAGTGTTAGCAGCCGCGGCTGTCCATATGCTTGTGCATTTTGTTATCGCGGCGCCCAAGGAGAACGCAACTATGGAATGAGATCTAGCGAGCACATAGCTAAGCAGATCCGCGGATACGTAGATGACTATAATTTAGATTTTATTGGATTTCCAGATGATAATTTTGCCGTAGATAAGCGAAGAATTAAGCGTATGGTCCCGGTATTTAAAGAATATGGATTAGACCAAGTACGCTGGGGTACTCATACGAGAATGGACGAGGCCGACGCCAGACTATCCCCTATGGCCAATTCAGGGTGTGTTTATATTGGTTTTGGTGCTGAATCCGCCTCGGAAAGAGTCTTAACTTTTATGAATAAAGGTGGCTTTATCTTGAGAAACGGCTTAGAAGAAGTAACAGTTGGCGGTGACAAATATGAAGTGCCCTTAACAATGACCAATGCAATTAGAAATTGTCATGAAACCGGAATACATCCAAATTGCACATGGATTATGGGATACCCGGGAGAAGAATTATCAGATCTAAAAACCAGCGCTGCGTTTATTCTATGGCAACAAGAGTACTGGTCTAGTTTCCACCCAGCCGGCACCGAAGAGCACAAGAACGCTTTGGCTGCCGTGAATAGGCGCATGTTTACTGCGACTGCCTATCCCGGTACGGCGATGTGGGACGCTGTACACCCACAACTACAAAAATATTTTGATATTAAATTTGACAATTTCGGTAAACCTATCTGCGATGATAATTTTCACAAATATGTGCTGGAGCTTGATGATGCAACTAAAGTTTTAAATTCAAATAATGGCGAGATGGTTAATTTTAGCGATATGCCTCTCGATACTTTCTTGGAAGCAAGGGAACATGTTGACAATAACGAAATAGAGAAGATCTTGGAGATGTAATGAGCGTTGGCAATTGTTATTACCTCATACCAGCAAGAATGGGCTCTAAGGGTTTTCCACTTAAAAACAGAAAGTTATTTGAATATACGGTAGATACAATACCGGAAGAAGTAAAATCAAGCGTGTATGTATCCACCGATGATGATTATATAAAAAACGTAGCAAACGAAAACAATATCGGCGTAATAGACAGACCAGAAGAGCTAGCACAAGATGAGACTTCTATGAAAGAAGTTATGAAACATTTTATTGAAACTAAAAATATTAGTTGCAATGATGACATAATCTTGTTATACTTAACATATCCGGAAAGAACTTGGGAAGATGTTGAGAACATTTATTCTCGTTTTTTATTAATTAATGAAAAATCCTTGGTTTGTTGTGAGGAAGTTGAAGAGCACCCTTATTTGTGCTTTCATGAAAGAGAGAACAATAAAGCACAACTAATTGTAGATCACAAATTTTATAGAAGACAAGATTATCCAAGTTGCTTAAGACTTAGTATGTTTGTCGCTTGTTACAAGACTGATATAGTGGAACAATTACACGATTTAATGTTTGAAGAGAATACATATTTTTTTAAATTAAACAAACACAAGGTTGATGTTGATTATTTGGATCAATTTTTAAGCATCCCAAGAGAGGAAATAGAACAAAGATGAAAAAAAGAGCTTTAATTACTGGAATTAACGGAATGGACGGAAGCCATTTGGCTGACTTTCTGTTAGAGAAGAACTATGAAGTGTACGGCCTTGAAAGAAGATCGTCCCACATCAATAGGGACAATACTCGACACATCGAAGACAGGATCCATTTTATCACAGGTGATATGACCGACAAAGGTTCTCTACAGCGCGCCCTGTATATTTCCAATCCTCACGAAGTTTATAACTTGGCGGCCCAGTCTTTTGTTGGTTCAAGTTGGCAACTGTCCGAACAAACAACGAAGGTAAATTCACTTGGAACCTTATATATGCTTGAGTCCATCTTGGCTCACAACAAGGAGATAAGATTTTATCAAGCAAGTACCTCAGAGATGTTCGGGAAGGTTGTTGAAACGCCACAGACTGAGCTTACTCCATTTTACCCAAGAAGTCCATATGCTGTATCTAAATTATATGCGCACTGGATTACTAAAAACTTTAGGGAGTCATATGGCATTTTTGCATGCAACGGCATTTTGTTTAATCATGAATCCGAAAGAAGAGGAATTGAGTTTGTAACTAGAAAAATAACAGATGGTGTGGCAAGAATTAATTTGGGAGTTCAAGATAAAATTAGTTTAGGAAACTTGGATGCCCAAAGAGATTGGGGATATGCCCCCGACTACGTGGAGGCAATGTGGTTAATGCTGCAGCAGGACGAGCAATATTTTTTCGACAATAAAGTAGGAGACTTCATTGTGTCAACAGGCGAGTGTCATAGTGTTAGAGACTTTCTTGCATTAGCATTCAGCGAAATCGGCATTGAGGACTGGGAAAAATATGTGGTTAAAGACCCGCGCTATATGAGACCAGCAGAAGTAGATGTTCTCCGCGGAGATCCATCAAAGGCGAAAGAGGTGTTAGGGTGGGAATCGAAGACGTCCTTGCAACAAATTGTCAAGGTTATGGTTGAAAACGACATCAGGCGGATTAAGAGAGAAATAAAATAATGAATCTTAATGAACATATCTCTAATATAAAAGCATCGAACAGATATCGATACACTTATGTTATATCAGAAATAGGCATTAATCACAATGGCTCTCTTGATGAAGCTCTTCGTCTTATAGAGGCATCATATGAGAGTGGGGTTGATGCTGTTAAGTTTCAAAAAAGAAAGTTAGATAATTTATATACCCAGAAGATATTGGATGACCCCAATAGTGCCGAATGGACATTTGAATATTTAATCCCTATTCTGCAGGAAGTAGAATTATCAGAGAATGATTATTTAGTCATCAAGCAAAAGTGTGATGAGTTAGGTTTGGATCTGATAATTACTCCTTTTGATTTGGAATCCGCGGATTTTTGCAATCGTTTAGGTGTCACTGGGTTTAAGATTGGTTCAGCCGACATGATCAATTATGAACTTATTGAGAGGTGCTTTTCTTTCAATAAGCCAGTTATAATTTCTACTGGAATGTGGGATGCCAATGAAATCCAAGGTGCCATAACAAAGTTTAGGGGCTTTGGAAAAAATGATTTTTTTATGTTATTGGCCAATTCAACATATCCAACCCCCTATGAATCAATTAATCTTGAGTTTCTGCCAAAGCTGAACTCAATGCATAGTTTAGTGGGGTATTCCGGCCACGAAAGAGGTACGTTTATCCCGATTGCAGCGGCCACTCTGGGAGCGAGAGTGGTGGAAAAACACATTACATTCGACAGAACACAGACCGGCCCCGATCATAAGGCATCTATGTTGCCGCAAGAATTTAAAGAAATGGTAGATCACCTAAGATCTTTACAGCTAGCACTTGGAAATGAAAAGATAGTCAACCAAGCGGAGAAATTAGCTAAAGAAACATTCGCTAAATCTGCATATGCCAAGGTTGATTTAGACCCGGGCCATATTTTGACTGAGGGTGATATATATTTTACATCTCCGGGAAAAGGAATCCACTTACATCAAATAGATAAGTTTTATGGCAAAGAAATAAAATGCAAAATAGAGAAGGATAGTTTTCTGACATCTCATCATTTTGAGGAAATAATTCAAATAAGAGATTGGAAACTGCCAAACTTCTCAAAACAGTGGGGAGTAAAGTGTAGGTTCCACGACTTTGAGGAATACAAGACTGTAAATTCTCCAGTAGTGGAGTTTCATTGCTCTCAAAGAGACATGGACATTGATTTTAAGGGTTTTTCTGACAAAAGCCAGCTTGTTGTCCACGCACCGGAGATATTTGATAGGAAATTGGTAGATATATGTTCGGAAGATCCGGAAATTGTTGAAGGTTCTATCTATCTTTTACAGCGCGCAATCGACAAAACTCTGGAAATTTCAAGCAACTTTCCTTTAAAAAGACCAAAATTTGTGGTACATTTAGGTGGTATGTCACTAGATCATGTCACTAAAGAGGGGAACACTGCCCTAATGATGGAAAGAGCTGTCGATAATTTCAAAAAATTGAAGTTTAATAGCGATGATATCGAGATCCTGCCTGAGAACTTGCCCCCTAGGCCATGGTATTTGGGCGGCCAGTGGTTCCAGTATGGCTTTATGCATTCCGAAGATATGATAAACTTCTGTAATCACTTTGGATTTAAGATGACTTATGATATTTGTCATGCAGCACTGCATTGTCATCACGCTGATATATCTTTGAACGAATATACTAGAGAAGTATTGCCTCTGGTGTCTCATTTTCACCTGTCTGATGCCGTTGGTATTGATGGAGAAGGTGTGCAAATTGGTGAAGGTGAGGTAGATTTTGATTCATTCTTTAAGGAAATGGAACATTTTGAACAAGATTTTTCATGGGTTACAGAAATCTGGAGCGGCCATGTTAATCATGGTGCTGGATGTCGTAATTCAATGCACAGTTTAAGTAAATATAAAAATATAATTTAGGAGAAAAAATGAAAAGAGCTTTAGTTTGCGGCGCCGGCGGATTTATTGGCGGCCACCTTGTTAAATATTTAAAAGAAAAGGGATACTGGGTCCACGGCATCGACTTGAAATATAATGAATACCACGATGTACATGAAATCGCTGATAAATTTACGATTGGCGACCTAAGAGATATGGAAGTAGTAAGGAACGCAGTTATAGAAGGCCTCGACGAAATATATCAACTTGCTGCTGATATGGGTGGAGCCGGTTTTGTTTTTACAGGCGAGAATGACGCAGATATTATGCACAACTCAGCGCTGATTAACCTCAATATTGCGAAAGAAGCAGTGGTGAAATCTGCCGGCAAGGTGTTCTATTCTTCTTCTGCCTGCATGTATCCGGAACACAACCAACTAGATCCGGACAATCCAAATTGTACAGAGGATTCAGCATACCCGGCTAATCCAGATAGTGAATATGGCTGGGAAAAGCTTTTTAGTGAAAGATTGTTTCTTGCTTTTATGAGGAACTTTGGATTGAATGTTAGAATAGCTAGGTTTCATAATATCTTCGGACCTCTTGGTACATGGACGGGAGGTAGAGAAAAAGCTCCTGCAGCTCTCTGCAGAAAAGTCGCAACATGTGACGACGGCGGGACGATTGAGGTTTGGGGAGACGGTCTCCAAACTCGATCATTTCTTTATGTTGAAGAATGTGTTGAGGCAGTGCACCGATTGATGGAATCAGATTTCACCGGCCCAGTAAATATTGGCTCAGAAGAGATGATCAGCATTAACGATTTTATTGACATGATCGCCGGCGTTGCTGGTAAAACTGTTAACAAAAATCACATCCCGGGCCCCGAGGGCGTTAGAGGTCGCAATTCCGACAATACATTATACAGAGAGCAGGTTGGCTGGGAAGTATCTCAGCCTCTTGTAGAAGGTGTAGAAAAGACATACAATTGGATCAAGGAACAATTAGAGGAACAATAACATGGCACGCTGTTTAATTACTGGACATAAAGGTTACATTGGCTCTCGATTGCATAAGGCACTCGATGATGCCGGCCACGATGTTATGGGAATAGATTTGCAAACTGAAGTATCTCATGATATTATCAAAGAATTAAGAGAAGGAACCGATGGCAAGTTCCACCCACATTATTACAATTTTCAGCCTGAGTACATTTTCCATATGGCTTGCTGGCCAAGGGTAGGCTACAGTGTCGAGCACCCGGTAGAGACAAATGAAAACAACATTCTTGCTGGAACCATTCTTCTTAATTTTGCCAGAAAAGTTGGCTCCGTAAAGAGAGTGATATACTCTAGCTCCTCTTCCATTCAGGGAAACGGTAATGGCCCCGAGAGTCCATATGCTTTGCAAAAGTATGTAACCGAAATGGAGACCACGCTGTATTCAAGACTGTATGGCATAGATACTGTTAGTCTACGTTATTTTAATGTATATTCTCACGATCAGACTGTAAGCGGCCCCTATGCTACTGCGATATCTAATTGGATGCACTCCATTCGTGAGGGCGCCGAGCCGTATATCACAGGGAATGGAGAGCAGTCTAGAGACATGGTTAATGTCGAAGATGTAGTAAGGGCAAACATTTTTTGTATGGAACAGGAAACAGACTTTGGTGGCGCTGTATATGAAATTGGAACAGGAGACAATATATCCTTGAACGAAATTAAAGATATAATAGTAGAACAATTTCCGAATGTTAATTTCAACTATGTGGCACCCCGCGCCGGCGATGTGCTCACAACAAAGGCGAATGTTGAGCCGTTAAAGAAGATTGGATGGTCAGCAGATATTGAGATTAGAGATGGTATACGAGATTGCTTTGTAAGGTTAAAAAATGAACTTAGATAGTATTGGTATCGTTGGTCAAGGTTTTGTAGGCACTGCTATGCGAGTTGGCATGCAGAAGTTTATGAATGTCAACACCTATGACAAGTATTTATCTGAAAAGTCAAATTGTAAAGATTTAATAGAGTTGTGTGCAAGATCCGGAGTGATCTTTGTTTGCTTGCCGACTCCGATGTTGCACACTGGCGAGTGCGATCTGTCAATTGTAAAAGAGGCAGTCTTGAAAATAGACGGATATGATTTAGATAATATTGTAGTTATAAAATCCACAGTGCCTCCCGGGACAACTGAGTCACTAAATAATGTATGTAACAATATCCAAGTGGTATTTAACCCAGAGTTTTTAACTGAAGCTAATTTCATTGAAGACTTTAAAAATCAAAATAGAATAATTATTGGTGGCCCGCGGCCAGCCTCAACTATCGTTAAGAATTTATACAGAAAAGCATTTCAAGAATCAATAATTGTAAAGACAGGATCCAAAACCGCAGAGTCTGTTAAGTATTTTACAAATTGCTTCTTAGCAACAAAGGTAAGTTTTTCAAATGAGTTTCGGCAAATTTGTGATCTGATAGATGTAGATTACGATAAGGTGGTAGAATACGCACTCTACGACACTAGAATCGGTCGTACTCACTTTTCCGCGCCCGGGCCAGACGGCAAGAAGGGTTTCGGCGGTTCTTGCTTTCCAAAGGATTTAAACGCTTTAGTACATTTTGCCAATGAGCTTAATGTGAAACCAACTGTTTTGGAAGCAGTTTGGGAAAAAAATTTAGAAGTTCGACCTGAAAAAGATTGGGAACAATTAAAAGGCCGAGCAATATCAAACAAGGAGTAAAAATGAAACTTTCAAATCAAGCACTCGGAGCAGTAATGATGGCTCTCCAAGAGTCTTTATTAAATCAGATCGACATCGTACCCATTCTAAAGGGTTTCGATTTGCAGGATGGAGACGAGGGCCTAGTGGTCATGAATCCACCTACAGTCCGTGTAACTGACAGCAGTGAAATCACGAACAAAGATTTAGAAAAAATGGTTAAATAATGCCAAGATATAGATATATGTGCCACACCTGTATGCATGAGTTTACTGTACTTCATCACTGGAATGAAACACAAAATGAATGCACCGGGTGCGGCGCTACAGATATATCAAAATGTCTCAATAATTCTTTTATAACCAAGAAAGAACAAAAAAAAGAAAATAAGGTTGGGAACATAACAAAAGAATATATTGAAACAAACAGAGAAGTATTAAAAGAACTTCAAGAAGAGGCAAAACAAGAAACGTATGAATGACTTAGAAATAACATTATCATTAATAACAGCAGTATCCATTATGTTGAATATTGGTTTATTTCTGTATTTACGTGGAGTTTTGGTTAGATTGTTATCTATCTCCGAAGAATTGGGAGATTTACAGGATATGACAAATAGTTTTGCTACTCACTTAAAAGATGTATACGAATTAGAAACTTTTTATGGAGACCAGACACTGGCCAACTTGTTGTCTCACGCAGTTTCCTATAACGAGCAACTTGAGACATTTGAGTACATCTATACACTAACCGAAACAGACGAAGAAAAGGAAATCAATTTTGACGAAACAGATAGCGATCCCGGAGAAGCCGAAGAAGAGGCGCCGCCGGCGCCGCTCGACCGGTAATAGAAAATATTATTTTACACAAGAACATGAAGACGCAGTTGTTAGTTATTGTAATACAACATGCGTCAGAGTAAGAACCGATTTATATGTTCGATTCTTAGAGCCAGCTTTTAATGAGATGGTTGATAAAATTGTTTTTACATATAAATTTACGACTTTGCCAAATATCGATTCATTAAGAGATGAATGTAAAGTTTGGCTTATGACTGTATTGGATAAGTACGATCCAAACAAGGGCTCAAAAGCCTTTTCGTATTTTTCAGTTATTACAAAAAACTGGTTTATCCACAAAGTTAAAAGACAGCAAAAACAAAACAAGAGAGAGGTTGACTATGACAACATACCTAAGCGATATGAGGAGGAGTTTCTCTCTACTAATGATTCATGGTTAACAGACAAGATAGAGCAAGAATTTTGGGAATCCTTTTATCAAGAAATAAAATCTTGGGATTCCAACAACATGAAAGAAAACGAACAGAAAGTATACAATGCAATTATAATTTTATTCGAATCGAAGGATAGGATTGAAATTTTTAATAAAAAAGCTATTTATCTATACCTCAGAGAGATCACTGGACTAAACACAAAGCAGATTGTATCAAATCTTACAAAGTTTAAGAAAAGATATCGAGCGTTTAAACACCAGTGGGAAAACGGAGACATTTAAAATGGCTAAAAAAGACTTGGGAACCCTAATGGACGAGGCTTTAGATAATATCAGGAGCGACAGAAAAGTCGCAACAGAGTTTCTAAATGAGATAGCTAACCAAATAGCTGCTGATCCAGACAACAACAGGGCCCTTTCTCCGGTGGCAGCAAAACATGTCGAAGTGCTGCAGCGCTCGAATGAACAACTGGTCAAGATAATAGGCATTACCCAGAAAGAAAACACACAAAAAGTCGGGTTATCAGAAGAGGACAAGAACAACTTGTTTGATATTATAGGAAATCAAAATTAATGACTAAAAGGTTTCTGCCCGGAACCTTAAATCCGCTTTATGAAGGGGATAGTCCGTATGATTTGGATCTGGAAGAGTTCAATAATCCATATTATGTTGCTGAGTTAAGAAAAAAGATTTTCGCAAGCAAGTTGGACCAAAATTTATTTAAAGGTATGGATAGCCCCAAGGCAGTGATTCTGGGCCCAGCCAAGTTCTCCTTTAATAACGCAGCCACAGACTATGCTTTTCCTGTTGGTGCGGGTACCAAACCCACAAAAGGCAATTTCCATACATGGTATCACTTTCGGATCCCAGAACTTCATGCGCACCTAGAAGATCCGTGTAGTCCTCGACTTCTAAAGCCGGAGAATAAGACGGAGGCGTATAGGGCAATAAATGATCACCCAATTGCTCCTTATGTGCCAATTATCCCAAATATTATACCCACACAGATATCTGCAGGTACTGTTGTCGAGATTCAATATGATCGGGGCCCTGATGCCGGCATGGGTCTTTTTCCAAGAATAGTTAAAGTTGTCGGTCCGGCATATGGAATAATGAATGTAGAGGGTTGCGAATCTCTATTGACTAATTTTGCTGAACAAGCCGGTGGCTACGAGGAGATCGGATCGACTCTTGATTCTGATCAGGATGATGGAGCCGGCTCCGGCGCCAGCGGCTCAGGTCAGCGTTTTCAAGAGCGTCAGGACTTAGTAGCCTTCACTCCCGGCGCCGAGGCCTCTCCTCCATGTAAAGACAAGAGATTTTGTAAAAACAGCAACTGCCCTCCATACGCAGCATCCCCTGCGCAACCCCCGGATCGATTTGCTGAGTTGACCCCCGGCGCCGGAAATTACAGGGGAGCAACAATATCGAGCAAAGAGCAATTACAGCTTTTATACAATACATTTGGAATTCGAAATGTGATAAGTTTGGCGTTTGACGCAGCTAACCCTAAGTGTAAAAACTCGGGAAGGTACAAAAAGTACCCAGTTGAAGATAGTTCTTTAGGCTGCAGCGGCCAAAATAATGGCAACCCATGTGAGAAATCGTGGACCGAATCATTCCCGGGAATGACGTGGATGCAAGTGGGAATGAATTCTGGCAAAGCGCCTAACACAGCGCAATGGACCCAGATTCAAAATCTTCTGCGAGCAGGAAATAGTTATATTCATTGCACTCACGGAGTCGACCGAACCGGCGCCGTCGCTGCTAAATGGAAACGTATCAACGGACTGGGTGGTACTGAAGATGAATTGTTTAGATACACAACCTCTTTCGGTGGTGCGTGGAAAAGAACTGATTCAGACGATGCCCAAAAAGCGGCCGACGCAAAAGCAAACAAAGGTGGCTTAAATTGGAGATTGTGGAAGTGGGTAATGTCGGATTAGCCTATACATTTTTTGAACAGCCCTATTTAATTCAGGAGGCCACCAAATGAAGCGATTTCTGCCCGGAACCTTAAATCCGTTATATGAAGCTGATAGTCCAATTGATCTCGATATCGAAGAGTTCAACAATCCCTATTATGTACAGGAGATGGAAAAAAAGCTTCTGGAGATGGAGTTAGAACAAGATTTATTTAGTGGAATGAAATTAATGAAGGCAATTGTACTTGGGCCCGCAAAGTTTTCCTTTAATAATACAGCCACAGATTATGCAATACCAGTAAGCGCAGGAACAAAGCCGTCGAAAGGTAATTTTCATACATGGTACCACTTTAGAATTCCAGAGCTTCATGCACACTTGCCTGATCCTTGCGATCCACGACTGCTTAAAGATAAAGCCGGCGCACAAGCTGCGATATATGATCACCCAATAGCTCCTTACATACGTCCAGATTTAAATGTTAGTCCAACCCAAATGCTTCCCGGCACTATCGTAGAAGTACAATTTGATCGTGGGCCTTCTGCAAGCCTTCAGCTTTTTCCAAAAATAGTTAAAGAGCTTGGACCTTCGTATGGCATGTTTAATGTGGATGCTGAGTGCCAAAGTATGTTGAATGCGTTTGCTGAATCAGTCGGGTATGACACTGTGGCCGATTCCGGAGGAGGATACACTACAACCAAGTGCTCCTCAAACCTCCCAGCCCGCACAGCTGATGACATTGCGGCAGCCTATGGGACTTATGGTGTAACGAAAGCCAAGGCAACATTGATAGTCGAAGCTTGTAAAGAAATTGATCCAAATATGGATCCCGGCTGGCTAGCTAATGCTATTTCCATGGAAAGCAGTTTTAAAACTAACAACCCTAACAAAGCCGGCTCCGGCGCGAATGGCCTTATTCAGTGGATGCCGTGGAATGCAGCAAAAACTTTAGGATACACAAAAGATGGATACAATCACGACAAGGCATACTCTGGCTCAAAAGATTCCATCTATAAAGATTATAGTGAAGCAACTCAAGTTAAAGCGCAGAAAAAAATTGGATCACTTTCTTTTGAACAACAAATGAAACATGTGGTAAAATATTTCAAGAAACGCGGCAGAAGCACAGGATTCAAAAGCCAAGGAGACGTGATGATGGCTATTTTCTATCCTGCAGCTATGGGACAACCAGATTCATTCAACATTGCTGATGATTTTGAATCCCGCGGCAAAAGCCGTGCAAAATTTATAAAACAGAACCACGGAATTGTAACTAGAGCAGATTATATCAATAAAGGCTTGAAAGAAGCTAAATTAGAACCAGCATGTTGAGTCAAATTATTGAGTCAAATTACAAATAACGTGATAATTATAACAAGAGGATAAAAAATGTCAGGATTTTTCGGAGGAGGCAAGCAGCCCGCAACCGATAGCACGGGGGTATCATCAACAGAAAAGGCGATCAAGGGCGATGCCGATGCAGCATCCGGTGTTGGTGGCGAAGGAGCCTATGATACTACACCACGCAGAATTAACAGCCCGGGCGAATATATTATAAACAACCAAAACTCATGGATTGTTTTAGGTTATGATAGAGAAGGTACCTTTTTGAGTGGTCAAGGAGGTAAAGGTGCGCTAAATTCGTCAGCCATTGAGATAACCACTGGCTATATGGCCAATACAAAAGGCGGCCCGGATTCTGATTATAAGACCGACCCTAGCTGGTGTAATGATGCAGCCAAGATCTATATCTCTCAAAGATCAAATATTGACAAGTATATGCAGATGCCATACGACAAAGATACCACAACGTATGATTTTACAGATCGTTCTGCTATTGGTATACAAGCAGATCATGTGCGTATTGTTGGGCGCGAAGGCATTAAGATTGTTACTGGAGCCCCCGAACGATGCAAGGGCGCCGGCTTTTTTGGAGTCCGAAATTCTGTTGGAGGGAAAAGATATACGGCTAGCGGTATTGAACTTATTGCAGGCTTTAGAGATGGAACAGAGAAGATTGTCGATCTAGGTCAGTTTCCTCCCATAAATGAGCAGGACTCGATTCAGCCAATTCCGCGCGGAGTAATGTTGGCCGCTGCTCTGGATGAGCTATCTAACCAGATGGTAAACGCCTTCGAAACAATCATGTTGTTTGCCGCAGCCCAAATGGAATTAAATGGGGCATTAATGGTGCACACACATCCTATGACGCCAGCCGGAATTACTACTCCATCACCAGAACTTGCAGGTGCGGCTATTAAGACTACTATTGATGAATTAGCGAATGTTGTTCTTCCGTCATTTGTGTATTCGGTAAATATCGGATTAAACTTTAAGTGGAATTACTTGTTTGATTTTAGTCCATATTACATCTGCAGCAGATACAATTTTACGAATTAATCTATTTACGGTATAAAGAGATATTATGATTTATGAAAATGAAGACGACGGTGACGAGACCACCCCCGGGCCCAGTAGCCAAACAGCTGACAGCCCATTTGTGGTCGAAAAGCCACCATGGTCACCCTCGGCAGAAGATGTAATAGAGCCGGGCCAAACCGAAGAGTTTAACTTTAGAAAATTTCAAGAGTTGGCCCCAGATGATGTTCCGTGCGATGTGCCAGAAGAGTCGGATGAGGCTGTTATATGCCCAAGCTGTATTCCAAATCCCGAATGGACACCAGAGTTTAATTGGAAGCTCGACGACTTAGATAGTTTTACCAACATTTATTTAGACGAGGCGACATGTGAGTATGTGATGATCTCAGAAGAGGCTATAGCTGATACATCTGGCTTTCGTGCGCTTGGTCTTTCTACCATGGGATTTATTGTTGGAGACGATCCTGTATTTACGAGCCCCGAGGGCCCACGCGATGATGGCGGAACTTTCGATTTAGACGGCCGCGGCCTGACATCATATAATGATACCGGCTGCACAGCAGAAGACACGGACGAAGAACTGTCTGCCGGCGGCGAAGAGGGCGCCTGCCAAAAGTGGCATGATAGAATTGATGGCTATAAGGCCCATGCTGTACGCGAGATTATGTTTCACTACAACAAGTTAGTAAATGATGAGACATATATAGCGATGTTTAGTGTTGCCACTCCCGATGGCTTGTGTGAGGCCGGCATCGATTGGTTTTTAGATCCAGCACGTCAGCACTCAAGTCTCGTTCGAGTAAGGGTGGCTATTCCGGCACAACTTTTTGATAATCTACCGCCAGCCGAACCAGAAGATTCTTCAGATATCAAATCGCCAGTTGCGCAAGTGGTTCTAAAAGCATATGACATAAACAAAAAAGTATCCAGATTGAAAAAGGCTTTTCAAATTTACGGAAAGTATCAGGCATTTTGGTACCACGAACACGGCGGAAGATTATTTCAAGACTTTGGAGATGGCTCCATAAGACCACTTTATCTCTGGACTAAAGACGACAATCACCAAGCACAGTATCTTGAGGACTTCGAAGGTCGCCTGCAAGAGTTTTTAAATGCTGTTGATTATAAATTCGGAGAAGGTGTAGCGGGAATTTTTAAACTCGACACCATTGCATATGAAGTTAAATTAGAATTCGACGAAGAAATGAAGATAAGTGCCGTACATGCCAGAAAGAGTGGCTGTGATTTTGAACTTCTTGGCGGAATGAAAAGTGACGGTAGTTTTAGGGCACTAAATAAGTCATCCTTTAAATATTTAAGAAGACGGACCGGAAGAAATACAGGATATCTGATCGCTAAGATACATGATATTGATCACGATCTGCGCGCCCGAGAACCTATGCCATGGCTAGATTTTGTAGAAATGTACACATATCCAAGTCTCAAGATCGATCATGGCTCGGGACTACCAGACAAGAGTGTACTCGGATGTTTTCTTGAAGGCGAGGGTGTCGGAGAGTTTTTCGATTGTATTTTAGATCAAATAATCAGTTTACCGGACGTTATTGCATATAAATTTCAAGAATTTGGTTGCGAGCTAATAGAGAAAAATCAAAAAGCAGCAGTTGACTCAGCAGAGGCCAAGTATAAATCTAAGGTAGCAGAAAAAACTGCAATAGCGCAAATGAATAAAGCAATTGCAGCTGCCACTGAGTCCGCAGAAGAACTTGCCGCCGCCAGCGCCGCCGCCGTCGCCACGTCCCAACGCGAAAGAGCCCTCGCTGAAGGGTGGGAAGACCGCGCCGAACAGGCCAAGGAAGAACTATATGATAGCCCGTTTGACACCGAGGGGTTTTTAAATACTTATGCATCCGAAGACGAAGTACTTGAGGAACTTATAAGCACAGACAAAAATCTATCTAATGAAGAATTGGCAGCTAAATATGGCATTAAAAACTATTCAGTCAACTCCGATGGAACCGCTTCTGATGCAGAATTTAATCTACAAAACCAAATTGCTGAAAAGCAAAAAAAGAAAGCTGCAGCAGTGTATGAAAGTTATGTCGCCGGCGCCGAATCCTTCGATCCTGCACTCAGAGATGACAGAATGCGAGAGTTGTACGAAATCGCGAAAACCGGCGCCGACACGGCCGGCCAGCGCGCAGACGCGTCCCAAGAAGCAGCTGCACGCGGCCTTGTGGCCACCGCCGGCGCCCAAAA
>Ga0098040_1000207_pt1 | contig 27888 bp, 9 predicted proteins | sample 7_EtaG_FD_75065 | JGI IMG/M metagenome (GOLD analysis project Ga0098040, IMG submission 75065) | Marine viral communities from the Subarctic Pacific Ocean - 7_ETSP_OMZ_AT15161 metaG | ecosystem: Environmental > Aquatic > Marine > Oceanic | place: Pacific Ocean | collected 2015-01-08
AGGAGCTTCAGCAGGTAGACCTTGGCGGGCGTCCTTTTACGCGGATGCTAAGGGGTCTTATCGACCCATACTGGAAGGAGAAGGAGCTTTACGAGGACAGGCCCTACCCGGTAACTGGACCTGACACATCTGGCTTTGGGCCACTCGGAACAATCTGGGGTATGACAGTTGGCAGGGTGCTAAAGCCTGTCAAGTTTATGCACGCAGAAGAGGCGTCTCCCGGTGGGGCAGGAGGTCTGCTTGAAGGCGAGGCTTTCCAGTATGGCAGCAGAGCCGAGGAGGCCGTCTCGATGGAGCATGGCGGACTGGGCCCCATGGCTGCCGTCTCTCCATACAGTGCTGGCTTTCTGTCTGGGGAGCTTGCCTATAAGACCACCGAGGCCATCGGCCTTCCTGGCTTCGTCTTCTCCGCCGTAAAGGATAAGATAACCGGGTCTCCGGATTTTGGGGACACTGCTCCAGTCCTGGAGAGTTTCGCCGGAGCCGCCTCGCTACGAGAGTCCTTCTGGGATCTGAACATAGGCGGCGGCTACACCACGACTGAGGCGCTCCGTCGCTTCATTCCCCCTGAGCGCCACCAGCTCCAGAAGCAGAATCCGATCCCAAACACGATGCCAAGCTGGATGCCAGGCCCCGACTACTATATGGACTTTCGGCATGGAGATCCATACGCTAAGGTCCCACGAGGAGAGAGGCGTCTTCCCGGTCCTGGATTTGAGGACCGCTTTCCAGAGCTCGAGGGAGTGCGTCCAGAAGACTACCCCAACATATATAGGTACAAGATACTTGCAGATGTCGCCCCGTACAGCCGCCAGTTTAGGACTGCCTCAAAGATCATGGCTCAGCAGGTCGCAGAGGGTGACATCTCTGAGCGAGACTACAGCATCTATAAGGCGACACAAAAGCAGATGGAAGAGAGGGCTAGGTTAAAAGAATTCAGGAGAGAGCCTGACAGCCTGATAGGGGAGTACTGGGCAGGGCTGACATCCCTTGCCCGAAGAAACCCCGTAGAGCACTTTCTGCCGTTCTCTCCGGTGCATAAGTTCGCAGGGCCAACTGACCCTTCAACCTCATATGAGATGCATGAACTTTACAGTCCGGAAAATCCGTACTGGGGAGACCCCATTGAGGATTTCCTGAAACCCGGAGCAAGAGTGGCGGCCTCACTGGTCGGAGCCGCCGGTATACCGGGAGAGGTCCAGGAGCGCAGAGATCTAATTGAGTACTTCGACAAGCTGGAGTACACGAAGTACAAGCGGCTACAGACAGAGGCGGAAGGGCAGGGAGAGACCCAAGCTGCATTCGCGTATGGAAGGCGCGCGGAAAAGACGATGTACGGCACGGACCCCTACCGAGAGGTTGGGGATATTATGCGCGTGCTGCCTCGAACCGAACAGGCATACTTTGAAGCATTCTTAGATGAACAGGATCCATCCGCACGAGGAAAGATCCTGTCGATGGTCCCCTCCTATACGAAGAAGTTTTATGTAGCACAGTGGAAGAAGCAAATGTATGGGCATCTCGCCGCCCAGGAAGCTCAGTCCTCTTCCGAGAGAGAGCTAATGGAAGGGATCGAAATGGCCCAGGACTTCGAAGGCCAACCCGTAACGACGAGTGCGATACAAGATTTTCTAGGGGACTATCATCGCGGGCGAGTGACCGAGACCGACCTGCCAGACTACATAAGAGGGCAGCGCCTAGAGCACTACTTTGATGACGGCTCGCCCTATGATCTGCCCGCAGATGACTGGCTGGGATGGGACCCCCAGGTCTCCCTCGACGATGTAAAGTTAAGAGTTGTGCAAAACCAGGGTGCAGATTATCATGACTTTGAGCTCTGGGAGGAGAGGGAGGCAGGCACGAGAAGGAAGCCCTACCTGAATCAGGCGGCTAACGAGCTCATGCACGGTGGAGGGGCAGATACAAGTCAGCTTCGCCAGCTCCTAACAAGTTACGGGGTAGGTGACGTCGAATTTGATGTCGTACACGGCAGCGCTGGTGGCTCTCGAATCATGCTGGAGGTCGAAAGGAATCGCCAGCATGATATTCGAGGAGCATTTGGAGGTTAAGCATGGCCAATAATGACTTCATGGATCAGTGGGGGCCGCAGATGCTCCTGTTCGGAGGCGTCGGGGTCACTGGCTTCAAGGTCGCCCAGGAGCTGGCACAGCGTGGGGGTGTGCGCAACCCCTGGAGGGAGCAGAAGGCACTAAGAGAGAGCATCAGCGACCTCGCAGTGAGCAGAGGGCAGGTGACTCACATATCCCCTGAGGACGTAGCACGCAAGATGCTCTTCTTTAGTCAGGGTGATGGACGGGGCTTTGGTCAAGTTCAAGTCGGCGGCGCCCTTAGGGCGATGCAGCATAGATTCGGCTTTTCTTCGGGTGTATTTACCGAAGCAGGAATCAATCTGGAGCAACCAAAGACCTTCTTGAATCCCAAGAATCTCGTCAACTTGATGAATAGAGACAAGAGATTCCGGCAATTCCTGGAGGGACACAGCACCCCCCTGGGAAAGAACGTACTGGCAGACCTCAAGGGGCAAGATGGAAGCGATCCATTAATCAGTAGCATCCTGAGAGACAGGCAGGAAGCCATGAAGGTCGCCCAAGCTAAGAGTGAGATGTATAAGGGGTCTCGATCTATCTCCAGTATACGACCCGGACAGGCGCTAGGTCGGGGCCACTCAGTTCAAACCTTTGCAGGAATGAATGCCAGGATACGAACAGCCATGGAAAGCAGCCTTGGAGCCGGAAGGGCCGAGAGGATCTCCGTAAAGCTTGCACAGCTCAGAGAGATGGTCCACGGAATTCCTGACGTAAAATTAAAGCTCAGGATGTTAGACGGCCTCGGCGGAGCTCCAGATGTTTTTGCGGGCTTAAGGATTGAGTCAAGAGGCTCAATGCTAGACCTACCCTTCGTGCAGACCGGAGGTAGATTCCAGCACGGAACTGTCTTGATGGGAGACCAGCTTGAAAGGCGAGGCATTGCCCGTCTCGCGATTAAGGATCGGGCTGCCCAGACACTCCTTGCAGGAGGGAGGCTAGAAGGAGTCGGCGATCTTTGGCAATACCTAGACGAGGAGATCCTAGACAACCTGACAGGAGGCGGGTTGAATGAGCTATTCACTCAGGGCTCGAGAGGACAGCTAATAAGAGACAGCGTAAAAATAGGCAACTTCAGAGAGGAAGTGGGAGCAAGGATCCTACCCATGTCTGCGAGCCCGGGATACAACAGACGAGTTGCGGGACAGCTTTCAGTGAGAGGATTTGAGAGAGAGGAGGAGCTGACTGCACTCGTCAGAGAGCATGTCAATCGATATGCGGACCCCGGCGCCGGGTTGGGCCCCTCAAACTTCACTCAGCCTGTGGTGAACTTGATAGGAGCACTGCCCTTTGAGGACTTCGGCGAATTTGTTCCCGGCAGCACTGCCTTTGGCATGAATGTCGGGGGGCCAAAGGGCATGGCTCAGCTAGTTAAGCCCTACGGATTCATAGCAAGTCAGTGGGAGCACCGCGGAGCGATACATGCAGTAGAGCAGTTGGAGACTGGAGACTTCCAGCCCCGTGCGAGAATCCTGACGATGGAGGGCGACAGGTTGTCGCACCTACTTCGAGAGGTGGGAGGGGTGGAGCATCTGGACATACATGAAGATGAACTGATCTCTCTTGCGAGGACAAAGGACAAGCTGAAAACGAAAACAGACTCGATGAGACTAACCGGAGAGGTTACAGGGGACACAGCAAGACTGGCGGAGCTTTTCGCGAACCCTGAGATAGCAGAGGAGGCGGCATTCATAGGTCGAGCGCTAGAGAGAGGCAATATAAATATACAGCAGGCTGCTGATCACAGATTCCGCAACTTAATGTCAGCGGCCCCCAGTGCCAGCGTGCCGCCTTCAGGGCCTGCACCGGCGCCTTGGGCCTTTGCCGCATATCCCTTCTCGAATCCTGCATCATTGCCCGATCTGCCAGGATCGCTCCCAGGAAGCCCAGATCAAAGCCGACTTGAAAGACTTGGAGAAATATTGGGAGTCGAAAGAGCAGAGGGGGTCTCCGATAGAGATCACTATCAAAGCGTATACACGACCCTAAGAGATAGGCTGACTATCGAAGGAGGAGAGCATGGGACGGAGGTTGGGAGAACCTATGAGGGCTTTGGGGAGACGGTGAAGTCTGGTGAAAGCTTCTTTGTGTCCAACGTGTCGAGGGGGGCCTCTGAGGTCACTGGCATGGCAGATGATACAGAGAACATCGCTGAGCTTAAATTATTTGGCACTAGATTCATGAAGGGAGGAGCGGGAGACAAGAAGTTCTACTCAAAGTTTACAGATCGAGCATTTATAGGAAAAAGAACAATGGAGGAAATCGCTGCTGTTTCGCACCTGCTTGACGCCCAGGGCATGCCAGCAACATCAGAAAATATCGCAGAAGCGACTCGGAATTATCGACACTTCAGAAAGGCACAGCCCCCGAGTTTGGGTAGCGAAAAGAGACCGCTCTTCGACCAGGTGCAGGAGGCCAGAGCCGCAGCCAGAGGCATAGAGCACCTCTCTATAGCACCGATGAGCAAGCTTACAGAGAGACAGATTACACCGATGACAATTGCAATGGCAGAGGAGCTGGGCTTCAGGCATGACACGCTAGGAACAGATATCCTGCACACAATGAAGGGCAGCCAGGAAAAGATTGCAAAAGAGCTTGGAATCGATCCGAAAGACGTATTCGGCTCTCACAGCATAAAGTTCGTTGGAGACAGCCTGATGATAGGGGGCAAAGACGTCAGCGAGGCTCTCGGCACAGAAAAGACCTCAGCGATAACAGGCATGCTGAGAGAGCGAGAAAGGCTGTCCGGGATCCTGGGGGATATCGGGGTCCATAAGGATGGCGGACGCTGGAAGACCCTCCAGGCATGGGGGAAGGGAGTGGCCCAAGGAGAAGGTGAGGCTTCGAACCTTATAGACAGATTCTATAAACTTGCCGATGCTTTCTCCGACGCGACATCGCCTGGCCGGTCAAGGTGGTCCAGCCAGGCGCTTGTAGAGGGCCTGAGGAATACAGAGGACATGTTGAAACTTGCTCGGATTGGTGCAATGGAGCAGAAGATGTCCGTAGAGCAGATCTCATCACTGAGGCCCGAGACAGAAGGCTTTGAGGGGCTAGTGAAAAAAGGGCGCAGTCAGCTGAGTCAGCTGGGCGGGCTGGAAGGCAGGCCGACACTGGAGGCACTCAGGGGCGTCATTCCAGAGATTGTGCTCAGGGACGAGCTCGGAGCTCAGCTAGGACAGGGGGCCTGGTTTAGATACTTCGGCCTAAGTGAGGACCCCCGAGATATACTTGGGACCGGCAAGCTCGCATCAGTAAATGAGCAGCTATACGAACACCTGCTTACACAAGGGGGCTCGATGGGAATGCTGGGGAAGGAGCTGCCAGGAAGGATCAGAGGAGCCAGCCTTGAGGCAGGCCAGGAAGTAACTCGAGCGCTAATGACGACATACCAAAAGAAAGGCATCGACAATGCCATCGACCTTTCTCTGCTTGCAGGTGAGGACTTTGTCGCAGAAGGAGCACGAGATCAATACCAGGGCTTGTTCTCTCAAGACCCCATAGAAAGAAAAGCTGCCGCTGCTCGCCTGAGGAAAAAGGCGGGTATTGAAGCCGGAGAGAAGCTCACTTTTGACCTCGGAGCCCAGGTTGGAAAAGAAACTGGACACAGATATCTCTACCACATAGAAGACCAGTTTGCGGGTATAACAGAGGGCTATATAACACCAGACAGGACTGAGATCCTAGGCAGGTATGACACAGCCGCAAGAGAGCTCATAAACACGCTTAGAAGCAGAGAGGGGCACGCTGACCCAGACATCAGAGCCAGAGCAGTCCAGGACTTTAAGACGTCGTTGCATAGACTGGTCTCCTCGAAGGAAGGCCCTCTCGGAGCCATGCAGAAAGGGAAGGCAATCGGGGGGATGCAGATGCAGCTTCAGTCTGGGCTTGCATCAGACCTGGTCGGCCCAGCTGCCGGAATTCTTGACAACATCAGAAAGACGGCGCCCGGAGTTGTTGGCCTGTCTGAAAAGGCTGTATTCCAAATGGCCTATCAAATGGCAGAGCAGCAAGGGCTGAGTGCTGAAAAGGCAACTGCAGCGGCAACAGAGAGGGTGGACCTGCTAAGAGGGGGCGGTGAGGCAGTGGCGATGGTCAGATATCCGACCACCTCGTTGAAGAGAGCCACTTTAGTCCCCGCATACAGTATAGAGCAATCTCTAAGACGGCACGTAGGAGAGAAGGTCGGAGGGTTCGAGTCGCTCAGGGCCCCGGAGGCGTCGGATCACTTCGCAGACATAGATGGCTTGCTCGACATTGACTTTGCGACGGAGGAGGCGCGGGCCAAGCCATCTACGATTGACCCCTCGAATCTGAGCGAGATTGCTCAAAAAAGCCGGAGAAGCCTTACTCCTCCTCCAAAGAGTGGGCCCGTAAAACAAAGAAGTGACGCTATCAGGTGGCTTCAGCAGCTTGCGGGTCACAGTGGAGTGAAGAAGAGGATCAAAAAAGACTTTGCAGACGAAATTGCACGCTTTGGTCAAGAGGACAATGGTCTGGAGAGATTTTTAAGATCGGCAAAAGGCCAAGAAGTCCTTGTCGAGACCATGATGTCGAGCATGCCAAAAGACAGAGCATATCTTTCATTCGGAGATCTCGGAACTCTCATGGGAGCCAGCCCGCTGGGTGGCGACACAGACGCCGACCAGGTACAGGTCCTTCTTGGAATGGGGCAGGACACTCGAGCGGCTATGAGCGCCGAGGCAACATATACCGCAAATATTCTTCAAGAGTGGCTAGATCTAAGCAAGAGCGACAGAAACATCGATGCCATTGAGGGCTTCCTTCAAGGTGTACGAGGCAGAAAGAACACACCAGAATATCAAAAAGCCTCAGAGGCTGCTGAGTACCTACTTTACGAGAGGGAGCTATTCCAAGGTCTGAAGGGGAAGGGGGTAACCCAGGAGCCAATAAGCCGAGAGTCTTTAATGTACACTGCGGAAGGGCTGCCGTCGCCAGAGATGCAAGAACGACAACGTGCTCAGATGGAAGTCGCGAAGCTAGAAAAGGGCGCTGTAGGTGTTGTCACGAACACCTCTCAGTTTGCTCGAGACGCAGCCAGAAGAAGAAGGAAGATGGGTGGTATGGTTTCTGGAGATATACTTCAAGAGATAGTGTTGGGCATACTGCCGGAGGTCCCTCTTAAGGCTCGACAGCCGGGCTTTACTGCAACGCTTAGGCAGAAGAGGCCGGAAGCCGTGGCCGCTGTTGTTAGCTCTTTAAAAAGCGCCAGGCCTCATAACGTAGAAGAGCAGGCAAAGATATTTGAAGGCTCGATGAGGACTCTTTTTGACAGCGCAGAAGCTCGGGTCTTGGATACGATGTTAAATGAGGACAATGTAAGAGGGATCATGGAGTCTGCTGCAAGTGCTAATCAGAGTAGCGAACCCGACCTTTATCGAGCAATTAGGGCTGGGAAGAGGAGGCCCGCTTCTCCTGAGGGCCTGGACAAGATAGTTGAGATGCTGCAGAATCCCACGATTCAAGACAAGCGAGTTGCCATGATGGCAAATGAAAGAGAGGCAATGAAGCTAGGAGGGGACCAGCTAACAACACACAAACAGAATATTGAAGCCGTTGCATCTGATGTATGGGGGGCGATCTCTAAGCACAAGAAGCCAGCCCTAATAGGAACGGGCCTGGCCGTCGGGGCCTCCATGCTGTTTGGCAGTCCAGGGCACATCTCGGAGGGCGAGGCTGAGAGGGCGAGGGACTCCCATAAGCCAATCGGAGATCCCTCGGTCCCATCCATTGTCTCGGGAAATAGTGCTCGACTGCAAACAGGGTCTTCAATTAAAATAAGAGGCAGATCTATGCAAGACATAGATTATGCACAGCTCTCCAATGAAATAAACCAAAGATTTCCGAATGCCAATATTGGCTATAATGTGATCGACCAGTCAGAACCCGTGAACGACGAATATGTCCGTCGTTCACTGATGAGATAAAATGGCCTACTTGAGAGAAGCAGATGATCGATGATCTTAGACAGGCTCTGGGCGCTGTGGGGGGTACGCTCCGGACCGCCCTGGACACTCTTCGGCAGCCTCTGGGTTACTTTAACCCGAACAGGGCTCGAACAGCCGAGGGGCAACTTGTCCACACAGCCCCTATCGTTAAAAATATTCTTAAGAAATCTGAGGCGACTTCTTCTGCTGCTCTGATTCACGAAACCCCCGGGCAGATGCTTATTAATGGGATCCCATTTGCAGGCTCCTGGCACTGGGGGCGAGAGGGGCAGCTGGGCGCCCCTCCTAGAAGCGTGGCAATATCTGAGGAAAATCACCTCTCCTACTATAACGGGCTAAGAAATGGAGATGGGGTCTCGATCCAAAGCGGGCAAAGCAGAGGGATAGTAAATGTATCGGCGATCTTTACAAAGGAGCAGCTAGGCAGAACGCTTGAGCCGATCGTAGCTTCACTAAAGCGCTTCCCCCTTTGCATCATCGACAACGAGCTGCTCAGAAGGTCCCTGCCAGTACTTCCACACGAGCCGATAGCAGCCTTCGTCCAGGCCGTCAATATATCGACAATAGCCGGCTTCGCAGGAGCGACACAGGTTGACTTCCAGTTTATTTGGTTCAATCATCGACCTCTCACTAGTCGACTGGTGATGCGAGAAGACTGGATAAATGACAGAGTCCTTAAGGCTAGGGTGGAATACCGAAATTTAGGGCGAGACGAGTTCATAGAAACATACGGACATCCAGCGGATGTATTTGCTGCCACAGGGAATCCAGGTGCCGGCCGTGGGGGAGACGTGCTAAGGGCCGCTCCCTTTTTGAACTATGTTTATCAGCGCTCAGCATTGGCGGCAAGCAACAAGCTACCCGGCCCTTCCGAAGAAGGGCCGGCTGACTGGAACTCGTATAAGCACGACCCTTTTGCACTCGGGACCACCCGTTTTATCTTTCCTGTCTTCAAGGATCCCTTTGTCTCTTTTGGGGCTGACAAGAATAGAGATAATTTAATCAACTACACCAAGTCTCTCCTTGACCGAAAAAAAGAGCCAACACTCCAAGAGAAAAAGATCCTACAGACAGAGATGTCTAATATCTGGCTCGGAGATGAGCTCGTCCTGCAAGACCCGTTCAAAAGCGAGAAGGAACGGAAACTCCTCAGGGATGGGGGGGTCGGCACCCTGCCAGACAACCTAAAGGACATCGTAAGAAGGGCTGCAGCAGAGTTCTCCGTCCCGGAATACGTTCTCGCCACACTGATAGCGATAGAGTCTTCGAACAACCCCGGGGCGACCAATGTGCGAAAGGGGAGGGACGGAAAGTACATCTTTGCAGAGAGGGACGAGAAGCATGGCCCAACAACAACCGCCTCCGGGCTTCTTCAGATTGTTCGAAAGACATGGAGGGATATTGGGCTGAGCGTCGAAGGGGGGATGGCCCTCGTTAGATGGATTGGACCGGGTGGCAATACTGACCTCAGGAAGATGGGGGGAAGGGGTGACAGTGAAGTTCAAAGTCTAACCTTCAGTAATGGCTCCTCCGGAGCAGAGTGGCTGGCAGCAAAAAATAGCCCCGGGGCATCAGGGGAGACTCAATTCAATCCGATACACAACATCAGAGCCGCAGCGAAATACCTGCAGCGGCTGAAAAGAAGCTATTGTCGCAGAAAGAAAATAAGCAACCTAACAGACTGGTGGCCAATAGCTCAGCGGTATCATATGGGCAATGGAGGGGGCAATGCGATAGATCGCTATCAGACAGTCGGATTCGTAGACAAGAACGGAAGCCCACTTTCGGGAAAGGCTCTCGGAATCGCACAAAACAACCTGAAGAGGAGCAAGAAGTACCATGCGAACTGGACTAGAAAGCTGAAGCTAAACCGCGCAAGCACCAAGAAGCAGGCGCAAAAAGCAAAAACAGGAGGTCCGAAAAAGGTCAAGGTATACGCCATGGCCTCGGGCTTCCTTGATCATGAGGTGAACGGGGGGCAAGAGCGCTACCTGTCCGTCTGGACAAAAGGTCAAAATGGTCAGAGTGATGGGTGGCTTATAACCTATGGGCCGCTTGAAAAAATCCCAAGCAAGCTTCGCACAGCACAGAAGGCAAAAGGCAAGATCCCGATCAAGTCGGGGGAGCACATTGGAACCCTGGCCCTTAAGACCTCGCCAGAGCCCGTGCCGCTCATCGATGTGACCCACGGCGGACTCGCCGCCAATTGGTCTCGACATCGCCCTCAGATTGAAACGGAGGTGGGAGCGGATAAGTTTCGCGAAAGCAACTCTGCTTTTATTGAGGCGGATCTATTTAAGATGGCTAGAAGTGGAGCTAAACAAGATACAAGCCAGGAGCTAATAGAAACCGGAAGACAGGCGTTCCAGAAACACATGGGTGCCGAGAAAGAGGAGGGGACGGCAAATTTTGACAAGCTAAAAATGCCGACTCCAGCAGACGCTTTGAGGGCGATACTTGAGTACAAAGGGCACTCGCTGCCAGAGGACGTCGCAGAAGAAGGCCTGTTACAGATAGCGATGGACTCGATGGAGGTAAGCAACTTCTCCGAGAAGGAAGAGGCTGTCATCAAGGAGCTGAAGCAGATCATAGAGGAGGGCTGGATATGGATGAGACATCCCTTTACCTATAAGTATGCCTTATTTAAGGTGGAGGGGATAGCCGTTCCCGATTTTGACTGGGTAACCGGAGACACGCCTGCAGCTGGCGGGGTCACGCTTGGAGTGACTACAGGCATCTCCATAGGAATAGGAAAAGCATTATCGATCACCCCCTTGCAGGGGCATAGGTTTCCGACGATTCAGTATACTGGAGGAGAGCGAAGTACGGCAAAAATTTCAATGAGACTAAAGGGGGATGCCGAAAATCTCAACAGCGACGGCAGAGGATTTCTAAGCACCTTTAGAAGTCTCTGCAACAACTACTATGACGCTGCAATAAACTTCAGAGAATTCACAAGAGGAATGCCAATAAGCATCGAAAGCCCCTTTCTTAGTATTTTTGGGGTTGATGATGTAATGATTGAGTCCATGCACACGGAGACCGTTCCGGGCAGCCCGGAGGCCATAGACCTCACCTTGACGGTCGTGTCACAAGGGAAGATGTCTTCTGCACACAGCGGAAAGCTGACGCCAATCTCTGGAGCGAGCCACTCTCTTTTCATAAATGAGATACTCCAAGTGCTGCTGGACGAGGGCTACATTGACCTGGGCTTCGGGGATAACGCGCTAAAAGTGAGCGGACACAGCAGTGGGCTTTCTTACTTTTTAAGCCCCCTTGCTGCAGAGCTGTATCAGGCAGCCCGCAACCCCAGCAAGGCAGGCTTAACTGGACTTATCTTCTCATCCTCAGATGCGGCCTTAAATAGATCCGCAGCTACGAAGCTAAAACAGGCGCAAAAAAATGCAAGAAAGACAGGGTGTGGCTGGGGGCCAAACTCGCCATGGACAAAAGGGCAGATACACTTCTTCTTGGACTGGTACAAGCAAGCACGGTCTGGCCAGAATCTCTTTCTGGACGAAAAAGAAATCCCGTACTTAAGACTGGGGACATGGGCCCTAAGGCCCAAGGGAGCAAGAACCTCTGGCAAGCTTTCGAGGCTAATGGGCACAGCGGGCGAGATCGAAAAGACCATTCAAGAAGCAGTCTTAGCGACGACGAGAAAAGCAGGGGGGGTGCAGGTCAACCGAACCGGAGGAGCTTCTGGAGTGGTCAGTCCTGAGTTTATTGCGCTTACAGCTGAGAGGCTGGGATGGGACCCAAACTACACTGCCAGCGCCAATGATCGAAGGCAACACTTTGAACAGCTAATAGAGGAAGCGAATAAGCGGTTCGAATCCTACGTCGGAGAAATCAACACCCTTTCAGGAAGAAGAGAAACCATAACACAGATAGCAAAAGAGCTGAGCTCTGCAAAGTACATGACTTTAAATGGGGAGAAGCTTGAAATTACCCATGAGCTATTTTCGAGAAGAGGCCCGGGTTCAGGGTCACGAAGCATGCTCTATGGAAACTTCCTACTCCTCTACACTAATTTTTTTGGCGCCCCCTTAATAAAAGAATTCCAACCCGGCACAAGAATGAGCAGGCTGATTGCCCGAATTGGCCGGCTGCTTTCTCTCGAGCTACGGGGAAAGCCGACAAGCTTAGCGATGAAGAAGTTGCTGGAAATGCATGGAGAGAGTGCCTTCGCCCTCAGCGGGGAGGAGATGCCGGCATACAGAGATCTGGACCTGCCTCCGAACCCGATATCCGGACTCACTACTGACATTAACCCCAACTGCTTTTTCTGGGACAGATCCTATCTGAATGCGATAACCCCTGAGGCGACGAAGATGCTCTTCGACACGCCCCCAGAGGAGCACCCCCTGATCAGAAAGACTCGACTAAAAGGAGGTATCGGAGGCGAGGCAACTGCCAGGAACGTAGAAAAGTATAAGCGATTCATATACAGAGACTTAGATCTCGGCCCAAGATCGGAAACCGGAGAGCTAATCTACGGGGAGAAGGGTCGCAGCTTCCAGCTCGGAGGGGCGAACAAGGAGCTCTCGACCAGAGAAAGGGCAAAGCAGCTCCATGCTGGTACAACGCTTCTAGGCAGGGAAGATGGGACTCCATTCAACGTAAGAAACGCGATTAATCAAATCCAAAACAGAGAACCATCAAAAAAGGAAAAAGCTACCGGACAAGATTTTTACAAAACCTCAAAAGACGGCGGACAGGTGACGAAGAGTGCACAGCAAAGGCAGGCTGGTAGAACAGAGGCAGGATCGGGAACAATAGAGGAAATGCGGGAGAAAACCCTAAGTGCACGAACTACACAAAATCAATTAAATCAAGCATTTGACACCAGCCACTGGAATGAGCTGCATAAAAAGGCGCTGCTGAGCAGCAAGTCATTACGGAGATCGATAAACAACTCCTTTCCGACCTTTCAGGTACTATTCATAGAGGAGGACTCGGAAAGCATCTTCTACTCAACGATGTTTGATGATTTCTATGGCGCAAACTCTATTTTAAGCATACAGGTAATCAACAGAAAGGATATGGCAGCATCCGTCTGCACTATACAGCTGCTTGACGTGGATGGATTTCTTTTCAACAGAAATTTTGAGCCGGGAGAGAATGAAAGCCTAAGACACGAAGACAGAACAGGTCCGATAAACTATAAGGGAAAACAGATAAAAGAAAGTCGAACCGCTGACCCATTAGACAACCCATTTTATTCTACTATGATTAAAGACGGGATGAAGATAATGGTAAGAATGGGCTTCTCCAACGACCCCCTGGATTTGGAGACGGTCTTCGTCGGGCAGGTGGCAAGCTTCAGCGGGAGCCATATAGTCACACTTGTATGCCAGAGCTACGGCACAGAACTTGTAGCACAGGAATTCGGCACAGACCCCAGCGACGAAGTCGACTTTTGGAATACATATACGGAAGATGTAATCAGCAATCTGCTCGATAGGAGTGAGTTGAGGCACTTCGGCCGATGGGAGCTTTCCGACGTAGATCCTTTCGGTGCGTGGCCCTGGATAGGCGGGGTGAATAAGATTCGCCCTGACGGAAAGAGCAAGAAAGTCTGGACCATGACCCCCAGCCTAGTCGATGACAATATATTCTTTGGGATAAACGACGAGTCAACAGACTGGTTCTCTGCAATTATCGGCGGCCTCGAGTATGTCTTCTGGAACACCACCGTCTGGGACACCCTAAAGGAGATGGAGCTTCGAAATCCAGGCTACATAGCCTACCCTCTGCCCTACGGCGACAGGATGACTTTGTTTTTTGGCCTGCCAGACCAGCTGTATCTGAGCAGACCTGCGCACACAAAAAGTGAGAAGATGAATGAGATAATGGGGAACCCGTTAAACAATCACGACACGCTGGATCAACTCGTCAGATGGGCGGGGGGCGCGCAGTTCAGCTATCTGGACAGCCAGGGGCGCAAGGTAACAAACTATACCCAGAGGTCGCAGCTCGGCCCTGCGCGAACCGGCCGCCGCACAAACGTGCCTTCGCCCATATCCCTCAAGGACAGCAGTGATTCTGAGTTTATTGCATCATTTTTGCATGCGGTACATCGCCTAAAGGGGAACTGGGAGGCGCTTGAGAATGGTGGCGAGATATCTGAATGGTTCAATAACAGCAAGAAGAAGTTCCTGGCCCCGGAGCCCTGGAGGGAGACTGTAAAGGGGCAGGTGTTTTCTGCCGTAGTTGCTTCAAAAGCAAAAAAAATGTGGAAAGAGATAGAAAAGCTGGCGGGACGCTCCCTGAACGAAGAAGACATAGGAAAATTAATTAAAGACGGAGTCTTAACGAGAGAGGGGTTATACAACGCTGCCAATATGCAGCAGGGCGCAAGGACTGAGGTATTTAGAAACTACATCCTTGCAAGTAGCACAAGGAGCATAGTTCAGAACAACATAAAGACCGACAAGACGGGAACATTTAACGCCCTCACTCTCAAGTACTCTCCGAGAGACGTAAATTGGTCCACATTTAATGATCAAGCCGAAATCCTGGAGATCCAAGCCGATGACTCCATAAAAGACCATCACCTGAGAAGAGAGGTGCAGGGCTGGCCGAATGCAGCGAATCCGCACCTGGCCAACTGCTACTCTGCACAGCTGATGGCGAATTCCCTCAAGAGAATATATAAAGGGAATTTGCTACTACTAGGCGACCCGCAGGTCAAGCCATATGATGTCATCTTTATTGCCGACACCTACGCGGACATGGCGGGCCCGGTGGAAGTAGAGGAAGTCGTTCATTCTCTTACGCGAGAAACGGGGATGACTACCGATATTGTGCCGAACCTCATGATAGCAGTGGTGGACAAAACCACTCAGCCGTTTGTAGACACCATGGGGCAGACGATGTCGGAAGTTGTTTCAGACGACATAAAGAATCTCGCGATAGGAGCCGGGCTGGGCCTTGCTCCGGGTGTCATCGTACCCGGCATAATGAAAACAGTAGGCTGGGGTGCGACAGGCATCAAGACGACGATAAACTTGGGCAAAACCGTAGGGACAGACATCGGAGCAGCGGTGGCTGGAACAAAAACGGGGCAGCTAGCTGCCGAGGCTGGCGCAAAGCTTGCCCAGACAAAGATGGGCGCTGCTGTTGCTGAGAGTGTGAAGGATGGAGTCGTCGCAGGAGCGACTGCAAAGGTGAAGAAGACAGTTGAAGCAATTGAAAAAATGGCCACAAAAACAGAAAAACTACGAGGGATGGACAAGGCAAAGGCTGAGGCTCTTGCTGTGAAGAAGGGGAGCGGGCCCGGCACGACAGTAGAAGGGACCGATGAGCTTGCTCTGCGATACATACGCGAGCAGTTTGGCGACGAGGCTATCGAGACAGCGGCAGCATCTAGTGCTGAGGCTGCGGCAGCCGTTTCGGTAAAGGAAACTGCAGCAACTGGGATTAGTCTTGGTGAGAAGGCGGGGCGAACAGTACTAGGAGCAGGGGTGCTTGCGGGGGGTCATGCCGCAGTGAACGACGGGGACTCCCCTTGGCGAGATCTGATCTTTCAGGGCGCCGGCGCCGGGGTTGCACTACTCTTCCCGGTCGCAGCTGGGGTCAGCCTTGCGGCTGCCGGCATAGCCCTATACAAGTTTGCGAACCACAACCAAACTCGCCAGCCCCTCATTATTACCCCATTGATAAAGGGGGGTAAGCCATATATAATCGGACTTGAGGGCTTCGAGGATGACTCGCTGCTTACAAATACGAAAAAGAAATGGCAATGGTTTGGCGAAGATATTGCTGCCGGCTGGGCAGCCCTAAACGAAGGCTGGGAAAGCCTGTTGGATTGACATGTCTAGGATAAAGGGATCCCCTAATATTACAAATGCAGGACAGCTGATGAAAGCCACCGCAGCCGCAGCGGCGGGCAACAGCACCAGGATCGCCTCGACAGAAAGGGCTGTAAGCGCCCTGGACTGTGTCACGGAAGACTACGACCCGACGACAAACACCTGCCGACTAAGGCTCGCAAGTACAGGAAAGCTGACCGACAGGAGATTCCTTTTTCCAGCCTCTTCGCACATGGCCGGGATCATCAACCCCCAGATATCGTTAAATGCAAAGCTATACCTAAACAGGGACTCTGGCCTCGCAGGGGCGAGGCTCGATCTAGCCCACTCTGGCGGAAGGCATCCATTTAGAAGAAGGGTCGTGGGCATGACACCCCTGATATGCGGGCTATTCACATGAGCAAACCAGGAACAGACAAGATAGACGCAAACGCAAGAGGTGACGGGGCGGCAGTGTTCAGAGCTCATCCGGACGCAACAACGACACTAACGCTGGGAGCAGAGTATGCGGAGCTAAAAGCCAGCAGCGAGAGTCAAAGTGGTGCGGGGATAGGTGTAAGAGGGGAGGGGGTCATCCTACGAGGAAATGCCTGCACATTCACCGCGTCGCTTGAAAATATAAGATTTGGCACAAGTGTAATCAATCCGATAAATGGGAGCGGAGGCTTCTCGTCAATTGGAACTCCGATGCCCATGTTTTTATTCTCACCACCGCTCGCAGGAACCTACCGGATGGTGCAGTCCATCCGAGCCGTTCAGAATCTCGGCAAAGCCTTAGCGTAGGAATAAGATGGCCTCCAGAACTACAAGGTTCACGACGCTTGACCTCTACTGGACCGAGGACGGAGACCTCGACGTGACTGACGGAGGGGACCTCAAAGACACCAGGGAGAGCATCAGCAGGGCGCTCACGCAGGAGGTGAGGACTGTCTTAAAAGCCACTCCTGGAGAGTGGCGGACGGAGCCGATGATGGGGGCCGATCTCGCTTCAATCATTGGTTCCGTAAATTCGTTAGAAGTTGCTGATCTTGTTGCAGAAATGGTCTATCGCTCGCTGGTAGACTACAATATAATCGACATAAATCAAGCGCTGGTTCTGCCGATCCCAGTAGAAGATGTGATACTGGTAAGGACAATAATTGAAACACCCGGAGGAGACCTGACAGTACAATTCGGGTACGACTCCCATACGAGAAAATTCATAGGATACTAGATGGCCGACATAGTCATAGATTCTGCAAATGAGATACTCGAGCGAGCCATCGAGACCCTGGAGAATAGCTCTGTTTTAAATCGAACATCTCCTGGCAGCAAGCTAAGGGTCCTGCTTTCAATAATGGCCCAAGAGTTGGAAAGGACGCAGGAAGTAGCCCAGGCAAACGCCGTCCTTGCTCTCACCGGCGGAGCCACGGGTCCATTCCTAGACTACCTGGGCGAGATAGTCGGAGTTTCGAGGCAGCCCTATGGGACGGCTTCTGTCGATGCTGAAGATAGGTCAATAGTAATTTCAGCCTCAGCAGCTACCTTCGGGGACATGAATGACGGGCAAAGCATCATAATCCCAGCTGGAACCATATTAAAGTCTCTAACCGATAACATATCTTATCGAATCTCCTCCCGTGTAGTGCTGGCCTCAAATGCCAGCACGGCATATGCTGGCGCCTCTGCGCTTACAGGCGGCCCCTCTGCCAATGTGTCAAGAGACACTCTTACAAGCCTTGAGTTCACGGCGTACAGTGGCTACCCGGGTGAAACTCTGCTCGTGACAAACACTTCAGCGATTCAGTCTGGCTCGCTGTTAGAGCCAGATGCAGCCTATCGATTCAGGATAATGCAAGGAGCGCTGTCCGGAAGAGGAAGCAACTTCACTGCGATCCGAGTTGGCCTCCTCGCCCTGCCGGGAGTTGATGATGTTAGAGTCATAGATCTAGCTCGAGGAGTTGGGACTGCAGACGTTCTCGTTGAGACCTCTTCTGCTGAGCTCTCCAGAAGACTTAGAACTCAAGCTGAGATTAGGCTCTCACAGGTGAAGGCATTGGGAATGGACATCGCCATTCTTACTCCTGTATTCGTAGGGCTAAAGATGAGCCTGGAGATCACAGGTGGAGTCGGAGACTTTAAGCAGAGACAGATCAGAAGTGCAATTAGAAACCAGATACAGGCTATGGCTTCGAGCCTAAGAGTCGGTGCCGGCCTGAGCATAAATCAATTGGCCGCAGCAATAATCAAAGCGCATCCCGAGATTACAGACATAGGGTCCCCGGGAGAGCCCATTAAAAGTATCCACCTCTTTAGGGAGTCGCCATTTTCCGGGCGCCGTAGCGGCATCGCAGTTCCGGGCGACATAGAAATCGCAGAAGAAGAGCGCCTTGTGCTAGAGGGCGCTCCGTCTGAGGCGATTGAGATTTCATTCATCTCATGATCGTTAAGGCTATAGAGCACACCCAGGGAGGCGGATCGGACTTGGCTCCCCCTCAGGTCGTGGCAATCGATCTTCGGCAGGGAAAGGATCAGTTCTTTGGCCAACTCACCCATAGTGCGACGAAGGTCTCCGAGGGGCTCAACTCTATCAGGGTTGACATTCCCCTTTCGGAAGACGGCACGGCTGCAGACTGGCTGGAAGACCTCTTTCAGGCCGCTCCTACGGTTGCGAGTTTCGAGGCAGCAGTCAGCAAGGTTGAAGTCCTGGTAAATGGAGTGACCTATCCCCACGTCATAAAAGATGAATCGACATCTGTAAACAACCTAAATTTTTACAGAAAAAGCTTTCGCCTTTTTCCGATGTGGCAATTAAACTCGGTTAACGGGAGTGAGCTCGACGTAAACAACGAAAAGGTCTCTTCGGGGTACACCTTCAAGGTGAAGATCACCTTTACGGCACAGAACACGGTATATCAAGGCATACTTGAAAAGACTCTCGCGGGCCCAGACGGGGTAGCTGCGATCAGAAGAAGGCGCATCCCAGAGAGACCAGTCGCCTTAGAGAACATCAAGAGCTACATACCTCGCTATACAAAGGCACACTCTGACAGGTACTCGAAATTCCAACAAGTCCTCACGCCCTTTGGCTCGGAGATGGACAGGGCAAGAGAGCGGGCCTTTAGGGTGTCTGCGGCAACCTCACATCTTTCGGCTCGACCCTCAGAGGCAGACTGGCTCTTTCAATACCCCCTCAGCCTGACTCGGTCTGAGCAGTTCAAGACGGGGGTCAGCTCTGAAGGTAGGGTTTTTAAAATCCCTCCCCAGAAGCTGACAGGTCAAATTGGATACAACCAACTTTCAGTGCACTATGCGGAAACAGCAGGAGAGCTGATCTCAAGAGACCTCCCCACAAGGATTAGCGTAGAGAGACTGGCCGACAATATTAGCCCCTACGTAGTTGCCTCCACTCCGCTGATGCGAATAGACGCCGTAAGGGACATCGAAGTTAAAAAGCCAGGAAGGCTTTTTATCAAATTCCACTCAATAAAGGACGCTGTAAAGCTAGACAAAACAGCAGAGACACTTGAGACGACAACAGTTAAGATCAAAGGAGAGGATCCCGCCGGAAGGGCCATAGAGGAAAGGCTGCCACTGACAGGAGACACCCTGATCATGACAAGGAATCTGTGGCGTAGCTTCTCCCTGGAGCTGTGCAGTGCCGCAGCGACGACAGAGGGGGAGGTCCAGGTCCTCGCGATGCCAGTCGAAGGGAGCTACCTGTCTGAAGACTTTAGCTACGAGCTGAGGGAAGACGGAACCCTGATACCTGACGCTTGGAGCCTCGAGTCTGCGGCACTTAGCGCCGGCGCTCAGGCGGCTTTGTCGCCGGACCTTTCGCTATTCAAGACCAGAAAGCGTGGGCACATCTCGCTACTGGAGAGAAAGACGAGGGCTCGCGGAAAGCTTCTAGACACCATTGAGAAAATCGACTCAACAGTGACAAGAAAAAAGCACCTCCTAATGGACGTGAACACAGGAGCGTCTAGCGGAACCGCTGGTAGACGTCTTTTCATATCCGGCCTGGGGCTCGCAGGAAAGCCAGAAAGCCCTGATCTATACGTAATAGATCATACCCATCTCTATTTGTACTCAAAGAGAGAAGAGCTCCCAGGTGTCCTTAAGTTAGATTCAGACGGGAACCCCGTTCCATTTCTCTCTCTGGCAAAAGCCGACACGCCCAGCCCCGAAGCAGGGTTCTTCGTCCAAGAGCTGTCGGATGTCACAGTCGAGTTCATAAACAACTCTTTTGATATTAAGTACGACGTCTCGATTGAGTATGACACGCCAAGGGAGCAGCAAACAGTGCTGGAGTGGTCCTGGAGTGTCATCCGCCCGGACGGGACAGAGTACTTTCTTAACGACTACAAGGGCGAAAGCTCAACCGAATTCTGGAACCAGAATCCAACTCCGGTGGACTTTTATGGCATAAAAGACAGGAACTTCGATCTAGTCCTTAAGATCAACTCTGGGGATCTATCTGGGTTGCTGGATCCAGTCACAAAGGTTATAAGAAAACACTTCATCCTAAAGCTGAGATCTAGATTAGCCGACGGGACCGTTCAAACGACCTGCAAAGTTGTTGCACTCCCAATACTGCAGCCCAGAGCCTCCTTTAGATACGCCCGCCCCTGGGCAGAAGAGGACCTGGACTTTACCTCAACCCCCCTGGCCCTAAATAAAGGGGAGTTCAGATTGCAGCCAAGAGTCGAGCACGCACAGGGCAACATTCTGGCCCCTGCCACGCTAACTACGACAGGTAGCTGGGAGGATGTCTGCCTAGCGTTTGACGTCTTTGCAGACGAGTCTCTGACAATCTTAGTATCAAACTCGGCTCCCCACTCATCGCAGGACAATAACGCAGGCGTTCTGTCGCCTGCGTTTAGCTCCCTGTATAGAGTGAACTTCCATTATGACTACTACACCTGCGACTTTGACAGAGATGAGATAATTCTCAGAGAGAAATATGATAATATTATCATAGACCTCTCAGGGGGATGACATGAGTTCAAATGATCTTTTTGAAAGGCCAGCAGTCACGGGCAAGCTCGTGGTTACAGATGAGCAGGAGAATCAGATCACATCCCTCCCGGTAGAGGGTACAATCTCCAAGAATGGCCCATTCCTCAGGGGAACAATAAAAGGTCCGGCTCCGGGGGAGCCGACCGAAAAGGTGGCGCTGAGCCTGATAGTCGCTGCAGGTGGGGGGATCCATCCTCCGCTAAGCCCGGAACTAGGAGTCTCTCACTTTTGGATAGGAACAGACTCATATAAATCAGTGGGTACTGTCTTTAACAACGCCGTTTCGAGCTTCTCTGCCGACACCCTGACTCTGGATCTGAACAACCATCGATTTGTAAGAACCTCAAACAACGTAGAGAGCAATGTTCTAGTCTCTATAGATCTCACCCGCCTAGACGGTGTTGTAGAGGGCGGCGTCGGAGTGCCTCAGCAGGTTGCCGAGAAGGGAGCCACGGCAAGAATCCCCCTGGGGGTTCGGGTAAACGAGACCGGCAGTAGCTTTGACAGCTTCGGAGCCCTGAACGCCACAAACCGGCTGTCTAACGAGAGGAATTTCTTTTTCGCAGAGCGTGTCAGAGATGCTATTGCGAATCCGGGTGGGGCTGAGAAGATCTCTCTCGTCCATGGCATCATCAGAGATCTTGGTCTCGCGAGAAAGAAGGGGATAGAAATCGTCCTTGGCACGGAGTTGGCCGCCCTGGCCGGAGAGCACTACAGCATGTTTAGGCTCCATGTTGAAGGGGGTAGAGTAAAATTGTACTCAGCCTGGCTGTCTGGCAAGAACCTAGACGGAAGGGCTCCCTGGCAGCTTGCCAGGATTAAGCTCGGCGAAAGTAGCTACATCGACTTCGACTTCGTGCTGGCCTCTTTGACGGTAGGGCAGCTTGTTGACAAGCTGAACAGCGCAGTCTTGACGGTCGGCAACTCAGACTACAGGCTTGTTCAAGCAGTGGCGCTGTGTGAGCACTTGATGCCGGCCGCATGCTTAATTGACTACGATTCACGAGTCTTCCACGAAGAGGTGATAACGCCAACAGAAATAGTCGGACTGACACATAAAAACCTTGTGCCTGGAAGTCTTTCAGTTGAGGCTAACAGGTTTTACTCTCGAGAAAGATCGACTGTTGCAGATGTCGTCCTGCTGGGAGACTATCACATAGACACTGAGGCCGGGTTGCTGTACGCAAAAGGCGCACCTGAAGAGCAGCTTTCTGTTTTTTACATCTATCATGAAACTAAAATGACGCTTGAGGTTAGCGGACTTCAGGCGGTAGACCTGCAGAGCGAGTATGCACAGGAGACCTTCTTTGCGCAGATTGCGCAAGAGGTCTATGAGACGGAAGAGGAGAAGACCGTCAACGGAATGCCTAACAACAAGATGTTTGAGATAATTAGAAAGCTGGTTACAGCTGGCAAAATCGGACAGAGGTGGGGGGAGTAATGGCGAAAAGAAACAAAGATTTTGCTAGAGTCGAAGAGAAGTACAGCAGAGCGATCTTCAGAGACCTGCCAGGATTCCTGTATGACGAATGCAGGTGGCAAGACCCAACAAGAAGTAACGCCCACTTTCGACTCCCGAGTCTCGAGCATGTGGATATAAGCACAGTTCCGGTGGAGTTTTTTAAGAGTGGGGTTGATGGTGGTCGCTCGCTGGACCTTGATGAGATCAACGTCTTGGAGGAGCGAGGGCAGAAGGGCTGGTATCCCGGTGTGCATCGCGGAAGCTATTTTGTACATAAGAACCACTTCTATCTCCATGGAGCGGACTCTGTTTACGACCTAGTGGAGGATAAGGGCAAGGTCGCTGGACGCTACGGGGTAAGCGGCGAGGTAAGCTATCGACACCTAATCTTCGATAGGGCGACATATACGCCTGTCTCCCTCTCTTTTCTGGAGAGGGATCTTGAGGATCTTTCAATAGACTTTGCCGACTCGTGGAGTCTCGTTGACACCCACTTTACGAAGAAGGCGGAGAATGGAGTCTTCACCTCTGAAGTCGACACCACAGTAAAAGAGTTCCTAATCAGTCCAAACGTAAGTGCGCCAAGAACCTATAGAATCACAAAGAACGTAGAAGACCAGGAAACAGTTAAGCTCACAGCACTGAACGGCGCGGCAAACTGGTATCGGCTAAAGTTCACCCATCAGATAGTGAGATGGTATCGCCCAGTCTTTAGCAGAAGGGATCTTTTTAAAAATGAGCGCCCCTCTACCCTGACGCTTCAGGAGATGAACGCAGCAAGCAATGGTGACTACAAGATCTCTTATGGCCTGGACGGCTATGGAGTGGTGGACGTAAAGCTTGACCCAAATTGGTATGCAAGAAGTACTTTTTTTGGAAGCGTAAGGTTGAAGCCAGCCAGTTCATCGACGCTCATTTGCAACGGCATCGTGGCGACATCACAAGCAGTCACGATGCCGCCGGGCAGCCCTTCGAGACTCGACTCCGAAGGAAAGGGCGTGCAGTACTTTCTTCCCAAGTTTCCAGTAGGGGAGATCCAGTCTGTACTCGTGGACAACGTGGCCTTCAGTCCCGTGGAAGGGCCGATACAGGGCCGCGCTGCAGGCGTGCCATTTGCAGCCACCCTGGAGGACTACAAGGCCCTTGTAGACGGAGGAAATGGTAACAACAACGATACAATCTATCAGCTGGACCGCCTGAATGGAGTCTTGCGCTTCGGGCAAGAGAACGCAGAGGTTCCCGGAAAGTTTGTAAGTAGCGATCAAACAGTTGTAGTCACATACACCCCCGCTCCGATTGTCAGGTATGATGTTCCAGGTGGCAACGTTGTATTCTACGACAAAAAAGAAGATCTAGACCCATTGAGAAATACGATAAAACAAGGCTTTATCGTGTTGGACAACAAGAGGCCACAGCCCTTTCGAATTAGGCTGGCAACTGTACTTGATCTCTTTGACGGCGATGAGTGCCTCTTCGGCCCCCTGACGATCCCAGCGATAGATGACAGTGACTTCGGAGGGGTGAAGGCAAGAGTCGAATCGAGAACGGGAGAGGGCATCCCCAACGTCCCAGTCGAATTTATGTCCCTGGATGGACTGACAGAATTTACTAAAAAAATAGGTGCGACCGACGCAGATGGATGCGTCTATTCAGAGGTTTACGGAAAGGCCCAGTACGGGACCTTCATGACCAAGGTGGAGCTGTGGGCACAGGCGGGTAATCTCAATGAGACCAGACCGCTACTTGATCAGATAGGAAACATCGACTACTCACTAATTGATGCATCTGTCGTCTGGGACCCGGTTCACCCGTATGGCCAGGATGCAAATCAAGATCCGTGGGCGCAAAGACCGGATTTGCCAGCCAACTTAAATTGGGAAAATAATACGATAATTCTTGAGGGGAAGATCACAGCTACTCCAGCAGAAATATATTTATTTGTTACTAGTGAGCCCGCAGTGAGGTCCCAGACTTTCACAAGACCCAATGGGGAAGAGGTGAGGGGCACACGGGTAAGCTGGATCGGAGAGCTCCCCGGATCCTCCACGGGGTTGACCCCCTGGAGGTGGCCCGAGAGAAAGGGGGGACTCACGACGGTCTGGCACAGCACCTCATCTGGCACCTTTGCCAACGAGGTGAGGGGGGATGCTGGAGCGGAGCTTTACAATCCCAAAGTGATCATCCATCCAGTTGGAGTTATCTACGACAGCCTCGAAGAGGTAACACGGATCGTCTTCAACAGAGCGCTCCCCCTCCCGTGGCAGCGCGGCGAATTTATTCCCCCGGAAAAATCGATAGTCCGACAGTTTACGCTTGCAGTCGATCGAACAGCCTCAATTCAGGCCAAGACCCTTCAGGCGCCACTGTTGACAAGCAATGTACTTTCTATGGTTCTGCAGCTGGGAGGGACCACACAGGGACAGTTTAGGCTTTTGGATCCAAGCTTGCCTGCAATTTCTGCCGGCACAAGGATAGATGCAGCAACATTTGTAGCGACACAGTCGCCAATACTTCTTATCAGCCAGGTCTATGCTCAAAACGGGAATCCATTGGGAGTAGATGAAAATGGTCGATTCCCATTCAGCTATAGCACAGCAACAACCATAAAGATTAGGGCGATAGACCCGCCAGATGATCTGGCGGCACTTCAGAATGAAGTGATCGACAAGGATGCATTTGCTTTCATCCTTCCGGGGACTGAGCTAAACGTCACCTCAGGTGCGGCCTCTCCTCTGGCGGAAGGAGCTGCAGGCACAACGACTGAATTAAAGATGCCTGTTTTCATAGTGGGACTAAGCAGTGGCAAGATTGTTAAATCTATTAAAATAAATGAAAATAACGTAACATACTCTCGAATAAACCAGCAGGGAGAGCCGCAGGTGGAGGTGACGGTAGTTGTGCCCAGCGTGACTGCAAACGACTTGGGCGGAGCAACGGATGTCTACCTTTCACTGGGCGGCTTCCATCCAGGTGACTTTAAACCAGAAGGGGTCGCTGCAAGAAGCGATCACCCTTATATTGACGACATTAGAAGGTCTAGCATACCGGTTTCCTTCTCTTAACCCTAAAGTGTAAAAAGCAACATGGCAGATCAACTTCCCGATTTATACCCAATTCCGGTCGAGTTTGTCCCCGGGCAGCAGCCTACATCTGCATTTTTAAATGCATGGTCGGCACAAGTCGATGCAGCATTTGATTTAATTTCTCAGATTATAGGCGACTTTTCCGGAGGGGACACTGCTCTCTCTGGGCTTCTTGCAAGTGATGGTTATAGGGGCGAGGGCATGATTGCCAATATTACTCGCCTACTAGGGAACGTCGGCTGGCTTGACTGTCAGCTGCCGTCTGGGATCGTCGATCAGAATGTAGTTGAAAATCTTGGGGGATCAATCGGAAAAAAAGAGGCTCTTTTAAGCTTTGTGCCAGAGCTTGTTGGCAATAGCAACCCGAATCAGGGCACGCTCTTAAATGCAAACAGGGAGGAGTGGGCAAACTTTCCGTCTGGGCATGCAAACACCAATAAATGGGCCGCACAAGGCCGCCAGGTTAGACTTCTAAGAGCGATAGCGGCGACAGACACCGTTCAGTATAGGATCGACACTGACACCCCAGGGTACAAGGAGAGATACAGAAATAATTCAGGAAGCGTGCTGGTTCCTGGGCTGGCTGACATGGCAGTCCAGATGGCTGAAAACGGCCCGGTGCTTTGCACTCTCGGGGCGCTCGCAAATGGAAAGCACACGTTAAGCTTTCCGGAAATAAAGACCGTTGTCAATCCATCAAAGGGTCTAAGTCTTAATGTAAATGATCTTATTAAGATCAAGGGAACTGAAGACGTCCTTGCCTCGGGTGAGTTACAGTGGAAGGTCGCAACCCCCAAGTACAAAGTGCCACCCTGGATACGCGCGCTGGCAACCGCAGCGGGAAATATCATCCCGCAAGGACTTGCATCGCTTTGGAAGTATGAAAACAGCAAGCTACAGAGAGTAAATACGGCGACTGAATCTAACGTAGTCTTTTCGCTTGTTGCAAATCAGCTGCACCAGATAAGTATCACACCCCCTGATGGATTGACTCTTAATGCCGGAGACAACTATGTTGTAGCTTTTGCCGGAGCTTCTGTGTCAGAGTCTGTTGCGCATAATCATTACAGAATTGCAGACCACAAGCACGACGGCTCAGATGAATCCGCGCCCATTGACGCGGCAGCACTCACCAACAGATTCGACCACACTAAGTACACACACTCTACGATAGATGAAAACCACTTCCCTCAGTACCTCCACAGAAAGGGATATGATTTTACAGATAGTCTTAATGGGTACAACATTCTGCTTGGGGACCTAGTTCTCGGCGGGGCATCATTCTCTGAGAGCGATCTCACGGAATCTGCAGATGCAGCGAACAGCCAGACAGCACCGAGTAGATCGATCTGGTTTGGATCTAGTGGCATTCTTGTCGGCGCACCCCGACTAACCTGGAAGGACATATCCACAGAAGTTCAGGCCGAGGGCTTTGTCTCTGGCGCAAAGCTTGTCTTAGACAGCCTGCCCACCACCGCATACCCACCGCTCCTAGTTAGAAGCGGGGAATTATACCTAGGCTCGAATGAAAATTACCTTCCAGACACCAAAGGCAAGATAGTTTTCAGCCCTTACTCAGAAGAGGCTCCGAATACCGGAGGCTGGACTGAACCCACCGCTAAGAAGAATTTAGTACTTCAATTTAATGCAGGAACAGTTGTAGCTACAAATCCAGCAGTCAAGCAGTATAAGCGATTAAGTCTCCTGACGGAAAGGGTGGACCAGAACAACAGCTTAAGCACACTCGGAACAGAGCTGTCAGTGGGTCGAGTCGCTGCAGGGTACGGTGCGATAGACGAAATCTCAGTGGACGTGCTCTACAATCCGTATGCCGCAAAAGAGTTTTATAGATATATTTCTGCTACAAATTTTGAGTATGAGAGTGGAATAAAGCTGGAGGCCATGAACATACTTAATATGTTCAATCCAGCCCAGCTCCACGCAGACGCGGACGACTTTTGGGGCGACGATCCATTTGAGGTCAGTCACAGTGATCATTCAGATCACGCCACGCTAAAAGCTGCAAGAAAGAAGCAAGCCGACCTGATGTGGAACAAGGGGGCGTGGGAGGGGAATGCGAAGGCTCTGACCGCCAGTGTCCAGGGGGGGAACCCCGTGGGCTTTGCGACTCATGGAATCATTTGGCGCGGCCCTCTGGACCAGGAGAATACAATTGATGGATTTTTAGCAGAAAATTTTGTGAGCGTACTGGTAAGGCTGGATCAAGTTATACCAGCTTTTTTGAGCGATGAGATTGTGCGGACCGATCAGGACAGGGTGGGCTCAACTTGGGACGAGAGAAGGCTCTCCATAACAGGAATATACCTGCATTACAGCATAGAACACAACGGCGGAAGAGCTCCAGGCAGCCAAAAAAGCTGGTACGGTGGAACGGGACAGTACTATTACAATCGCTTTTACGAAGAGGATGCGAACAGCCACACTGGCTGG
>Ga0098040_1000211_pt1 | contig 27719 bp, 33 predicted proteins | sample 7_EtaG_FD_75065 | JGI IMG/M metagenome (GOLD analysis project Ga0098040, IMG submission 75065) | Marine viral communities from the Subarctic Pacific Ocean - 7_ETSP_OMZ_AT15161 metaG | ecosystem: Environmental > Aquatic > Marine > Oceanic | place: Pacific Ocean | collected 2015-01-08
GAAGAGATTGTTGTTAAAGTTCGTGAATCAGATAAAGATAGGTTAGTAACTATTCTTGTAGATTCACTAGCAGCTGCTACAACTAAAGTAGAGTTAGAAGCTGAGTTTGATAAAGATGGTTGGGCTACAAGTAAAGCAATCATTCTATCAAAAGCTATGAGAAAGATTACTCAAATGATTGGTAGACAAAAGATAGCTTTAGTATTTACTAATCAACTTCGTCAAAAACTAGGAGTAATGTTTGGAGACCCTTGGACAACAAGTGGTGGAAAAGCATTACCATTTCACGCTTCAACACGTATCAGATTAAAAAATCTTGGTCAAATTAAAGATAAAAAGAATAACAATATTGGTATAAAGATGAGAGCTCAAGTTATCAAGAATAGACTTGGCCCTCCAATGAGACACGCTGATTTTGAACTTTACTTTGAAACAGGTATTGATGACGATGGTAGTTGGTTAAAAGTAATGAAAGACCACAATCTTGTAAAACAAGGTGGTGCCTGGTATACAATGGAAAATCATAAAGGTAAAGAACTTAAATTTCAATCTAAAGATTGGAGTGAACAACTTAAAGATGAAGACTTCAGAGAGCATTGTTACAACTTAATTTGTGATAAAGTTATTTTAAAATACGAAAAGAACTTTGGCATTGATGATGTAGTCGTGGAAGAAGAAGTAAGTGAGTAATGGAAAATATTTATCTATACTTCAAGAGATAAAAGAAGAAAAAACTTCATTAGAAGATAGTAAACCTAATGATAAAGTGCTTATCATAGATGGTCTAAATACATTCATTAGAGTATTTAGTGTTATACCGACTACTAACGATGATGGTATTCACGTTGGTGGAATAGTTGGTTTTCTAAGAAGCATTGGTTATACTATAAATATGATTAGACCCACTCGCGTCATCATAGCATTTGATGGTAAAGGTGGGTCTACCCATAGACGAAAATTATTCCCTGAATATAAAGCCAAAAGAAAAACAAAATATAGAGTAAATCGTGCGTATGATTTTGCTTCTCCTGAAGATGAGAAACAAAATATGATTATGCAGATACAACGAGTGGTTGAATATTTAGATAATCTTCCTATAACTGTATTATCATATGATAATATTGAGGCCGATGATGTGATTGGTTATTTATGTAGACAAGTTCTTACTGAATCTCAAATTACAGTTATGTCTACTGATAAAGATTTTCTTCAGTTAGCAAATGGTAGAATCAAGATATGGAGTCCAACCAAGAAGAAAATGTATGACGAAGACGCTGTATTAGATGAGTTTGGTATTTCATCTCACAATCTTATTTGGTATAGAGTATTAGATGGTGATAAGTCAGATAATATACCTGGTGTAAAAGGTTTAGGTTTAAAAACTATACAAAAAAAATTGCCGTTTTTGAGTGAGAACCGAATAGTTAATATAGACGAAGTTATCACAGAATTACCTGAATCTAAAGACGTTATAGAATTAAATTATAAATTAATGCAGTTATCAGACGTAGACATTTCAGGTACTACAAAAACTAAAATAATTGATAGGGTAAATGAACCAATTAATAGATTGGTAAAGTATAAATTTGAAAAGATGTTTTTAGAAGATAAGTTATTTACTGCACTTCCGAATGTTACAAGCTGGTTAGCTACTACTTTTAATGAATTAAATCTTTATGCAGAGAAAACAAATGAGTGAAACTTTAACACAATTTGGTACATCATTTCAAGCTAAAATTATAGCTTCTTTGTTAACTGATATAAAGTTTATTCAGACTATTAGTGATATATTAAATCCATCTATGTTTGATTCTGATTCCAATAAATGGTTAGTTCAAACAATTAAAGATTATTACTATGAATATAAAAAACAACCAACACTTGAAGTTATAAAATATAAAATAGATGAAGTAGAAGATGATATATTAAAAGCCGGTGTTGTAGATAAACTTAGAGATGTTTGGAAAAACATCGAGGCTACAGATTTAGAATTTGTACAATCAGAAACATTAGATTTTTGTAAGAATCAAACATTGAAAAGTGCTATACTTGAATCAGTTAATTTATTAGAGAATAAAAATTATGAAGGTATAAAAACTATTATTGACGAGGCTATGAAAGCTGGTACAACAAAAGATTTAGGCCATAATTATATTGAATCTTTAGAACTAAGACTTACAGAGTCTGCAAGAGATACTGTAAGAACACCGTGGGATGTTGTTAATGAAATAATGGATGGTGGTTTAGGTACAGGTGAGTTGGGTGTAATTGTAGCTCCAGCTGGTATTGGTAAAAGTTGGACATTACAAGCTTTAGGTGCAGGTGCATTACGTAACAATAAGTTTGTTGTACATTATACATTAGAGTTAAATGAAAATTATGTCGGTTTGAGATATGATTCTATCTTTAGTGGTGTTACAACATCTAATATAAAATATCATAAAGACGATGTTGAAAATAAATTAAAAAAGATAACAGGTAATTTATTGATTAAATACTTTCCAACAAAGGCAGCATCAGTTCAAACATTGGGAGCACATCTAAAACAAATAGAGTTAAGTGGTATGAAACCTGATATTGTTTTAGTAGATTATGCTGATATATTAATGCCTACAGGAAACTTTAAAGAAAAAAGACATGCGATTGGTAATATTTATGAAGATTTAAGAGGATTAGCAGGAGAGTTAGAAGTTCCTATATGGACTGCATCACAAGCTAATCGTTCAGCATTAGAAGAAGAAGTTATAGGTGCAGATAAAGTAGCTGAAGATTATTCTAAAATTATGACTGCGGATTTCGTAATGAGTATGAGTAGAAAAGTAGAAGATAAGATTGCTAATACAGGAAGATTTCACGTTATTAAAAATAGATTTGGTATAGACGGGATTACTTATCCAGCTACTATTAATACAAATATTGGTCAAATTCAAGTATTTGAAGGTAGTAGTCAGTTTGGAAAAGAGGCACAATCTAAGATGGATAACAAAGAAGAATTTTTGAGAAAAGAATTAGCAAACAAATATAAAGATATGGAAAATAAATCAGAAGGATTTGAATAATACTAAATTAAGTTTAGTATATATTATATTTATGGATGTTACGGGAAATAGATTACAGTAAGGAGTTTAGTGAATGGAAAATTTTAAGTTATCTGAAAAGTTTATAGACAAATATAAAAGAAAAAGACCACCTTTCGGTTTCAACGGTTTAGGTGAACTGGTTTATATGAGAACTTATTCTCGTATTAAAGACAATGGAAAAAATGAACGTTGGTGGGAGACAGTACAAAGGGTTGTAGAAGGTACTTATACAATGCAAAAAACTCACATTGAAAATAGTAGATTGGGTTGGAATGCATGGCAAGCTCAAAAATCAGCCCAAGAAATGTACGACAGAATTTTCAATATGAAATTCCTACCACCTGGTCGTGGTTTATGGGCTATGGGAACACCAATCACCGAAGAAAAGAATCTATATGCAGCATTAAACAACTGTGCATTTGTATCTACTAAAACACTTAAAGAAGATTATTCAAAACCATTTTGTTTTCTAATGGATGCCTCTATGTTAGGTGTAGGAGTTGGTTTTGATACTAAAGGTGCTGGTGAGATTGTAGTTAAAGGTGTAAATTGGGATAGAAATCAAGAAATGTTTCAAATACCTGATACAAGAGAAGGTTGGGTAGAATCACTTAAATTATTATTAGAAAGTTACTTTCACGGTACTGCACCAGTAGGATTTGATTATAGTTTAGTCAGACCAGCAGGTGAACCAATTAAAGGTTTTGGTGGAGTATCAAGTGGACACGAACCATTGGCAGAAGTTCACGAAGAAATTGTAAAAGTATTAGATAGTAATACAGGAGAACCAATATCAATCACAACAATCGTAGATATAATGAATCTTATAGGTAAATGTGTAGTAGCAGGTAATGTAAGACGAACAGCAGAGATTGTATTTGGTGACTCACATAATGAAGAATACTTAGATTTAAAAAATTACAAAGTTAATCCACATAGAGAGATGTATGGCTGGACATCAAATAATTCAATATTCGCAGAATTAGGTATGGATTATACAGAAGTAGCAAAAAGAATTAAAGATAATGGAGAACCTGGATTTGCTTGGTTAGAGAATATGAGACATTATTCTCGTATGAAGAACGGTGGAGATGACAAAGACCATAGAGCAATGGGTGGTAATCCTTGTCTTGAACAAACATTAGAATCATATGAGTTATGTTGTTTAGTAGAAACATTTCCAAACAATCACGATTCATTAGAAGATTTTAAACGAACATTAAAGTTTGCTTATTTATACGCAAAAACGGTTACTTTGGGCAATACACATTGGAGTGATACTAATCGTGTAATGTTAAGAAATAGAAGAATCGGTTGTTCAGTAAGTGGTGTTGCTCAGTTTATCACTAATCGTGGTTTAGATGAATTGAGATGTTGGTTAGAAGAAGGTTATGATGTAATACAAAGTTGGGATAAAATATATTCAGATTGGTTTGCTACACCCAAATCAATCAAAACTACTTCAGTTAAACCAAGTGGGACTGTCTCATTGTTAGCTGGAGCAACACCAGGGTTACATTATCCAGAATCAAGATTCTATATAAGAAGAATTAGAATATCAATTAATTCAGATTTAATAGGACCTTTGAAAAAAGCTGGATATAAAATAGAACCAGCATTTGGTTCAGAAGATTCAACATTAGTGGTAGAGATACCAGTAGATGTAGGTGAAGGAATCAAAACTGCAGCTGAATTATCTATATGGGAACAATTCAGTTTAGCAGCATTTATGCAAAGACATTGGGCTGATAATCAAGTAAGTTGTACTGCGACGTTTGACCCTAAAACAGAATCAGAACAAATACCTAATGTATTAAATTACTTTCAATATCATTTGAAAGGTATTTCTTTATTACCAAGACACGATTATGGTGCTTACAAACAGATGCCGTATGAAGCGATTGATGAAAAAGAATATAATAAACAAATAAAAAAACTAAAGAAATTGACTTTTGGTGTTATCAGTAATGAAGAAGCAAATGTAGAAAAATTTTGTGATGGTGATTTTTGTGATGTAGAAATTACCCCAATTACTGGAGATAATGACGACCAAGAGTATGCAAATTAAAAAAAAACGCTTGACTTGTATAGCATTTAATTGTTATATTCTAATATAGAAAATAGGTATTTCCTAATCTAAATGTATCAAAACATATATTACGATAGAAAAAGAAATAAAATGCACGTTTGGGACGATAAGTTTGGATATAAAAACTTTCGTTACAAAAAGTATGCATATGTTAAAAATAAGACAGGAACTTATGTATCACTATATGGTGATAGGTTAAAAAGAATTAATAAATGGGATGATGACCAGCCTGAATTATTTGAATCTGATGTAAATCCTGAAATTAGAGTATTAGTTGATAACTATACAGATTCAGACGAAGTAGCTGAAGGTCATAAAGTAATGATTTTTGATATTGAGGTTGAAGTTACAGACGGATTTCCAGATATAGAAAAGGCTGAAAATAAAATAACATCAATAGCATTCAATGACGCACTTACAGGTAAATATTATTGTTATGTTCTTGATGAAGATACAAGATTAATTAATGATTTTGATGAAAGTGTTACAGTAAAAACATTTTCAAATGAATATGATTTATTATATAAGTTTTTTATTAAATATAAAGAGATTGAACCAACTATATTAACAGGTTGGAATGTAGAATTTTTTGATATTACATATTTGTACAATAGAGCACAACAGGTTGTAGGTCAAACAGTAGCTAATTTCTTATCACCGATTGGTATTGTTCAATGGAATGATTATGTTAAAAAGTATAAAATAGCTGGTGTGAGTTGTTTGGATTATTTGGCTTTATATAAGAGATTTACTTTTAGTGAAAGACCTTCATATAGATTAGACGCAATAAGTGAATATGAGTTAGGTGAAAAGAAAGTTGAATATGAAGGAACACTCAATGATTTATATGAAAATGATTTGAAAAAATTTGTAGAATATAACTTACAAGACGTAAAACTTGTTAAAAAACTTGATGATAAATTAGATTTTATCGGTATTGCTAAAGGTCTTGCACATTTGGGTCACGTACCTTATGAAAATGTGTTTATGTCTTCACGTTATTTAGAAGGTGCTATTTTAGTATACCTTAGAAAGAATAGTATTGTTGCACCCAATAAACCTAAAAAAGAAGATAGAAGAAAATTAGAGAAATTTGTTGGAGCTTATGTACAAGAACCTCAAAAGGGTAAACACGATTGGGTATATGACTTAGATATTACATCAATGTATCCTTCGTGTATTATGTCGTTAAATATATCACCTGAAACTAAACTTGGTAAAATAGAGGGTTGGAATCCAGAAGAATTTTTAAGAAAAAATAATAAAAAAACTTATACATTTTCTCATAACAATAAATACCTAGGTAAATATACAGAAAAAGAATTAAAAAATATGTTAGACAATGAAAATATAGGTATTGCTACAAATGGTGTAATATATAGAACTGATAAAGATGGATTATTGCCAGCTTTATTAAGAAAATGGTTTGATGAACGAGTTGAATATAGAAAGTTATCAAGAAAGTTTCACGAGGCGGGTGATAAAGAAAAATCTGAATATTTTGATAGAAGACAATATCTTCAAAAAGTTGTTTTGAATAGTTTATATGGTGTATTGGGTTTACCTGTATTTAGGTTTTATGATTTAGATAATGCAGAAGCTGTTACATATACAGGTCAATCTTTGATTAAGTTTACTAAGAAGATTGCAAACTATTTTTATAATAAAGAACTTGAAGATACTAAAGACCATTGTATCTACATTGATACAGATTCAGTTTTTTATTCTGCGTTACCATTAGTAAAAAAGAGGTATTCGGATTTAGATATTAAGAATGTAGATAAAATGTCAAAAGCTATTTTAGAGATAGCAAGTGAAGTACAAGTTTATTTGAATAAAGGTTATGAGTATTTCGCTAAGAAGTTTTGTAATTTAGATAAACATCGTTTTGATATCAAACAAGAAGTTATTGCTAAGAGTGGTCTATTTGTTACTAAAAAAAGATACGGATTGAAGATTATTAATGATAATGGTAAAAAAGTTAATAAGTTAATGGTAAAAGGTTTAGATACAGTCCGTTCAAGTTTTCCTGTAGCTATGAGAGAAATGTTAAGTAAAGTATTAGAAGATATTTTAATGGATGTTCCGAAAGAAAAGTTAGATGAGTTTATTCTCAATTTTAAAAATAGTATGAAACTTAAAGAATTTGATAAAATAGCTATACCTACAAGTGTAAAAGGTATCCGTAAATATAGAAGTAAAGAAGGTAGTATTTTTAAAAGATATAAATTAGGTACACCAATACACGTAAAAAGTTCTTTATCTTATAATGATTTTTTAAAATTTAAAAAGATACCGAAAAGATATAAACCGATTTCAAACGGTGATAAAATAAAATGGGTTTATTTAAAACAAAATCCTTTAGGTTTAAGTACTATTGCATATAAAGGACACGAAGACCCAATAGAAATATTAAATTTTATTAGAGAGTATATAGATTATAATAAGATATACAAACAAGCTTTACATAAAAAAATTATGATGTTATACGGAGCTCTACGTTGGGACGAACCAACAGACGCGAGTAAAACTATAGAAAGATTTTTTTGATTTTAAGAAAACAAACTAATATATATGTATATATAGTTATAAGTCATTAGGAGTAAAAATGATTAACAAACAACAATTAGTTCGTTTCATTAATAAATATTATCTGAGTGGTACAGTTGAATCAGTAGTATTTAATAGTGATACGAGAAATCAACAATTAGGTACACGATTTGTATCATCTGATAAAAGTTTATTAGGTGAAGTAAAGATGGATGATTGGCATTATGAAGATGCTGACATCGGTGTATACAATACTGAACAATTACTGAAGTTATTAGCAGTATTAGATGATAAGATTGAATTTTCTATAAATAAAGCTGGAGATAAATCAATTTCAGTTAAATTATCAGATGCATTGTCTTCTGTTAATTATATATTAAGTGATACATCTATCATTAATAAACCACCTCAGTTAAAAAATATACCTGATTTTGAATTAAGTATAAATGTAACACCTCAATTCATTAACAAGTTTATTTCTGGTAAATCAGCATTAACTGAAACTGATACGTTTACTGTTATTACAGATGAAACATCAGCTAAATTAGTTATTGGTTATTCACCCATAAATACAAATAGAGTAGTTATACCAGTTACTACTACAACATTTGAAAACATAGATAATATTTCTTTTAATGCAGATTTATTCAAAGAAGTATTATATTCAAATAAAGAATGTGAAAGTGCTTTACTAGAAGTTAGTAGTGAAGGATTAGCTAAAATTAGTTTTAAAGTAGATAACTTTACGTCTACATACTGGTTAGTAGCAATACAAGATGTTGATTAATGAGTAATACACTTTGGGTAGAAAAATATCGACCTTCAAATCTTGATAGTTATATTGGAAATGAACATTTAAAAAGTAAGATTGAAGTTTATTTAGAGAGTGGAGATTTACCGCACCTTTTGTTATTTGGCAAAGCCGGTACAGGTAAGACTACTCTCGCTAAATTGCTTGTCAAGAATATAGAATGTGATTATCTATATATTAATGCTTCTGATGAAAACAACGTAGATACTGTTAGAACTAAAGTTAAGAACTTTGCTTCAACTATCGGTTTCAAAGATATGAAGATAATTATATTAGATGAGTGTGATTACATCACACCAAATGCTCAAGCTGCACTTCGTAACATAATGGAAACATTCTCGAAACATTGTAGGTTTATTCTAACTTGTAATTATGTAGAGAGAATTATCGACCCGATACAATCAAGATGCCAATCATTTCAGATTATACCTCCCGATAGAAAACAGGTTGCATATCATATGTCAAGTATTTTAGAACTTGAAAATATCGACTTTAAAAATGAAGATATTGTTCCTATTGTCAATGGTTGTTATCCTGATATTAGACGTGTTATAAATTCTACACAAAGACAAGTAGTAAATGGTAAACTTGTAATAGATAAAGATACAGTAATACAGAGTGATTATAAATTACAATTATTAAAAATATTAAAAGAACAAGATAAGAAAAATGCATTTAAAAATACAAGACAATTATTAGCGGATTCACAAATTACAGATTTTGCTGATTTGTTTCGTTTGTTATATGATGAAGTAGATGGATACGGAAAAGGACACTTAGCAGAATGTATTTTGATTATCGCAAGATATGAATTATCAGACAGTCAAGTAGTAGATAAAGAAATCAATGCTATGGCTATGATTATAGAATTACTAGGAGTTATAAAGTAATGAATGAAAAATTATGGGGTGAAATTCAAAAAAGAAATACGAAAAAAGCCACCCAGAAAACTGGTGATGAAAAACATATATCAGTACACGAAAATAAGATTTATTATTACGCTGGAGTTAACAGAGATAGTGCATCCGAGTTAAATAAAAAGATAGGTGAGATAGAGTCTAAAGGGTTAACCTTGTGTAATACATTGGACTTAGACCAACCACCAGCATTAAAAATATTTATCAATTCAGGCGGTGGTTCAGTAGTAAGTGGTATTTCATCAATGGATACAATACTGAGAACAAAAGTTCCAGTGCATACTTATGTGGATGGATTTGCAGCAAGTGCAGCAACATTCATTTCAGTAGTTGGTAATGTTAGATTTATGAGTAGAAATTCTTATATGTTGATTCATCAATTATCTTCTCAATTATGGGGAAAATATTCTGAAATAGAAGATGAAAAAAAGAATTTAGATTTAATGATGGAAACAATAAAAAACGTGTATAAGAGATATACTAAAGTTCCAACAAAAAAATTAGATGAAATATTAAAACACGATTTATTGTGGGACGCTAAAACGTGTTTAAAGTATGGATTAATAGATGAAATTATTTAGGAGTAAAAAATGACAACAAAACCTATGAAACCTCTAAAGAAACCTCAATCAGCACAAGTTCAAGTTGATTTAAGAGATGCAGAAACAATTAAATGTAGTAGTTGTGATAACTACTTATTTATAACTTCATTCATATTAAAAAGATTATCAGCTATAGTATCACCGAGTGGTCAAGAAGCACTTATTCCAGTACAAGTTTATAGTTGTGGAAATTGTGGTCAAGTTGCTGAAGGATTTTTAGAAGGTAGTGGTTTAGAAGAAGAAAAAAATACAGATAGTTTTCCAAGTTTGGATATATGAGTGAAAAAAGAAAAAGTCTGTTCGACCACGTAAGACAAATAACAGCGGTTCAAAGTCCTAATTATTGGGAAGAGATATCAGACGAAGATAAGAAGTCTTGGTCTAATTATATGACACATAGATTTTTATCTATGAAAATGGAATGGGTTGAGTTAGTAAATGAATTACAAAAATATAATTTACAACCAAAAGAATTATACAAATTATACACCAATGTATTACCGAAGAGTAAACAATGGTTAAAATATATTAAGAGGAGAAATCAAATGGAACATCCAAATTGGTTAATCAATGTAGTAGCAAATCACGAACAAGTTAGTAAAAAAGAAGCATATGATATGATTGAAATGTACTATCTTAGCGAAGGTGGTATGTTAGAGTTAGGAGAACTTTGTCAGAAATGGGGAGTTGAACCTAAGAAGATAGAAGAGGCTGGTTTAAATGTAATTGGTAGTATAGGTGGATATACGGCTGGAAACGGGTAAAATAGATGAAAGTTATAAAAGATTCTAAGAATATGTCTAAAGTGGCTAAGGCTGAATCTGTTATAGAACAAATGGAACGAGAATGGCCTGAAATGACCAATGAGTTTAAGAAGATACAAAAAGAACAATATGAATTGTTTTTACATAAACAACACGATTATGGTCCAGGTAATATTTCAGTCGGTACACAACTACAAACACCAGAAGAAGTAAAGTTATCACTTACAGGTTTATGGTTCAGAATGAATGATAAGATTCAGAGATTAAAGAATTTGTTAATGAGTGGACGTGATAACGCAGTAGAAGGTGAAACTGTAGAAGATGCTTATCTTGATGTATCTAACTATGGTATAATGGCAACTGTAGTTAGTCGTGGAAAATGGGGAAAATGAAAAGAGTAAGTTATAGTCAATATAATCAATGGGTTACTTGTCCATACAAATGGAAATTAAATTACATTGACGGTTTAGGTGAATATACTGATAGTATTCATACTTTATTTGGTACAAGTATGCACGAAGTGTTACAGACATATCTTACTGTAATGTACAATGATACTATTAAAATGGCTGACGCTCTTCCGTTAGATGAAATGTTGTTACATAGAATGAAAAAAAATTACAATGAAATAATGGAAAAGAACGGTGGTGAAGTTTTTTGTGAACGAGAAGATATGGAAGAGTTTTATTCACACGGTCTAGCTATTCTTGACTGGTTCAAGAAAAAACGTAATATGTATTTCAGTAAGAAAGGTTATGAGTTAGTTGGCATTGAAGTTCCGATAGATTATACAATGAATGCTGGTTTACAGTTTGTTGGATATATTGATGTACTTTTATATGATGTTAGAAGAGATAGATATAAAATCATAGATATTAAGACTTCTACGATGGGTTGGAATAAGTGGATGAAAGCAGATAAGAATAAAACAGACCAGTTATTATTATACAAATACTTTTATGGTGCACAACACGATATTCCAGTAGATAAAATTGATGTAGAATATTTTATTGTAAAACGTAAACTATATGAGAAAGTAGATTTTCCTCAAAGAAGAGTCCAAACATTTCAACCAGCAAGTGGTACACCAAGTATAAATAAACTTATGAATAACTTAAATCAATTTATAGATGAATCTTTTATTGACGGAGAATATAACTTAGAACATAATTATATTAAACAACCATCTAAGAAAAATTGTAGGTTTTGTGAATTTAATCAAACAGAACATTGTGATGTAGGAGTCAAATAATGTTATCTAAAGTAAGCTTAAGACTAAAATTATCAGATTTTATTGATACTGATATAGAAGAAGAAGTTATAAGTAAAATTAATAAAACAAACTATGATTTAAACATTGTTATATTGTTATATTTGTGGTATGATGAGGGTGAAATAGACAGTAAAACTTTAAAAAAGTTTTTAATGCGATGGGAAGACGTGTTACAATTTAAAACAGTAATAAAACAGGGTAGTAAAATGAGACCAAATGAATTTGTATTTTGGGATATTAAACCTGAAAATGTAGAATCAAATGATTGGTCTAGGTTTACTTGCAGTTATTATGACAAAAAAAATATATTAAAGGGTCTTGATAAATTTTATGAATATACAAAATTTATTACAACAGAAACAAAACCAGTTAAGAAGCAGAAAAGAAACGATTACGAGGATTAAAATCGGTATCGTTGGTAGTAGAGCTTATACTAACAAAAAAAGAATAAAAGATTTATTATTTGAAATAAGAGATAAATATGGTGATGGAGTAGAAATAGTAAGTGGAGGTCAACGAGATGGAGCAGATGGACACGCTAAGAAGTTTGCATTAGAATTAGATATGAACTACGTAGAATTTCCACCGGCTCATTATAGTTGGAACATGCATTGTAAATTACCAGCTACAAAATACAGTAAACCGTACTATGTAACAAATTACTTTAAAAGAAACAAACAAATAGCTGAATATAGTGATATAATAGTAGCCTTTATACCAGATGGAGTTGAATCAAAGGGTACTATGAATACAGTTAATTATGCAACTGAAAGAAATAAATTAGTAAAAATATTAGATTAATATATATTTATATATGTATATATTAACGAGGTTTTATATGGAATATAAATTAACATCTGTAAAGGTTTTAAGAGACCTATACAAGAAATTTAAAAGTTGTAATTTAGATGATGAATTTACATTACAAAAATTAGTAAACCGTTCAATGGATTTATACATATTGGACGCTAAATTTAAAACTCAAATTAAAGAATGGAAAAACTTGAAACCAAGTGGGAGTAGATTATGAATTTAAGGAATGACTTATTAAAAGCTAGTAAAAAACATTTTGAGGCTCATATTGAAAAACATAGAATTAACATTGAAAATATGTTAAACAATACAGTAGGTGTCGGAGACCACCCTGATGTGATGGACAGTATAGAAAAAGAACTTGAAGTTATGTCAGTTTATGCTGACAAGTTAGAAATGTTAGATTATTTTGATATATCTTTAAATGATAAAAAATTATTAAACGGTTAGAGGTTATAATGGATAAGAAAAAGATTTTGCTACTATCAGATGATTTAAGAATGTCGTCTGGTATTGGTACAATGTCAAAGGAGTTTGTTTTAGGAACGTGTCATCATTATGATTGGGTACAAGTTGGTGGTGCTATAAAACATCCTGAACAAGGTAAAGTTGTAAATATGGATGAATCAATACAGAAAGAGACTGGTGTAAAAGATGCTAAATTAACAATATATCCAGTTGATGGTTATGGTAATAATGAGCTACTTAGACAGATTGTGTCAATCGAAAAACCAGACGCAATTCTACACTACACGGACCCAAGATTTTGGCGTTGGTTATATGAAATGGAACACGAGATTAGACAGGAGATGCCTATTTTTTATTATAATATTTGGGATGATTGGCCTGCACCTCATTATAATGAATGGTTTTATGAATCTTGTGATTTAATTATGAATATATCTAAACAGACTGTCGCTATTGTGAAAGATGTTTGGAAAAAACATCCACCTGAAGATTGGCAAGTAACTTATCTACCACACGGTGTAAATTCTGATTTCTATCCGATAACTGTATTTGATGATGAGTATGAAAAAGTACAAAATATGAGAAAACAATTAACAGATGATGATGTTGAATTTATATTTTTTTACAACAATAGAAATATTAGAAGAAAGATGCCAGGTGATATTATACTCGCATTCAAAACATTTTGTGATACACTATCTGAAGAAGAGGCAAACAAATGTGCATTGTTAATGCACACTCAACCAAAAGATGAAAATGGTACAGATTTACCTGAAGTTGCAGCTGCATTATGTCCAGAACTTAAAGTATATTTTAGTGATAGGAAAGTTGAACCGAATCAATTAAATTGGTTATATAATATGTCAGATGTTACTATTAACATCGCATCAAACGAGGGATTCGGATTAGGTACTTGTGAATCTCTAATGGCAGGAACACCAATCATTGTTAATGTTACAGGTGGATTACAAGACCAGTGTGGATTTAAATTGAAAAAATATGCACCAGACCGTACAGGATTTACTGAAGCATTGTTAACTGCAGATGATTATTGTGAAATAAAATCGTTGCATGATGATAGGAAGTGGAAAGATAATGAAGATTTAACTTGGGGTGAATGGGTAAAACCTGTTTGGCCTTCAAATCGTGCTCTTGTGGGGTCTATACCAACACCATATATTTTCGATGATAGATGTAGATTTGATGACGTAGCTGTTGCAATGAAAGAATGGTATGAAATGGATTCAGATGAACGTAAAGAATGTGGTATGAAGGGTAATCAATACGTTAATGATGAAAGAGTGATGATGACAGGTAAAATGATGTCTCAGAATTTTATAGACCAGATGGATAAGGGTTTCGAAATGTGGAAACCAAGAAAACGTTACAGTATTTTTAAAGCTTAGGAGTTATAATGAGTAAACCAGTATGTTTAGTTACTGCACCTGTTGCCACAAGAAGTGGATATGGTGCTCACAGTAGAGATATATGTAGAGCATTAATTAAATTAGATAAATATGATGTAAAAATTTGGAATGTTCGTTGGGGAAATACATCAATGAATGCATTAGTTGGAGATGACCCAAATGACAAAATGCTTATTGATAGGCTGTTAGATGAACCAAAACTACCAACACAACCAGAGATACATATTCATATAGTAATACCAAATGAATTTCAAACATTCGGTAAGTATAACATTGGTATTACTGCTGGATTAGAAAAAACAGCATGTCCACACGAATGGATTGACGGTATGAATAGAATGAATATGAATATTGTACCATCAACTTTTGTTAGAGATGTAATGAAAAATGTATATTTTGATGTAGCTGATGAGAAAACTAAAGAAGTGAAAGGTAGTTTAAAAGTTGAAAATCCAATTGAAGTTTTGTTTGAAGGCGCAGATACGAACATTTATAAAAAAACTAATAAATTTTCAAAAACGTTAACCGATGAAATGAAAAATGTTGAAGAAAATTTTAATTTTTTGTATGTAGGTCATTGGTTACAAGGTAATTTAGGTAAAGATAGAAAAGATACTGGTATGATGTTAAAAGTTTTTCTTGAAACATTTAAAGATAAGAAGAAAAAACCAGGTTTAATAATGAAAGCAAGTGGAGCAACATTTTCAGTTTTAGATAGAGAAGATATACTTGATAGAATAAAAGTTGTTAAAGAATCAATAGGTGGTGATTTACCAAATGTATATTTAATGCACGGAGACTTTACTGATGATGAAATGAATGAGTTATATAATCATCCTAAAGTAAAAGCTCACATTAATTTGACACACGGAGAGGGTTTTGGTAGACCTTTACTTGAAGCTTCAATATCACAAAAACCAGTTATAGCTTCTAATTGGAGTGGACATTTAGATTTTTTAAGTAAAGAGAACGCTGTTTTAGTAGGTGGTGGTTTACAGGATGTACCGAAAGAATCGTTTCCAGATAATATGTATGTAGAAGGTTCTAAATGGTTTACTGTAAATTATCAAGAAGCTTCTGCAAAAATGAAAGATGTATATACTAGGTATAAAAAATATACTCTTAATGCAAAGAAACTTGGTATAGTAAATAAGTCTAAGTTTTCACTAAATGCTATGACACGAGACTTAGGTAAGATATTAGACAAATATGTACCTGAATTTCCAAAAGAAGTTAAACTTGAATTACCTAAACTAAAGAAAGTAGATTCAACTGAACAACCAAAAATAAAGTTACCGAAGTTAAAGAAAGTCTAAGTTATGTATAAAAAATTGTTAAAACTTTTAGATAGAAATCATAATAAAAAGTTAGATTGGCATGAAGTACTACTTCCAACACCAGATATAAATAAAAATAAAAGAATTGATTGGTGGGAAGCAGTAATAGGTATTATGTTTATGATAACATTTTACGGACTTTTAATAAGTGGTGCTCTTCTCTTCAATTATTTAACAAATAAATACGGATTTTAAAAATGGAAAAAGTAATAGATTGTCCTGTATGTTATGATACAGATAGATGTTTTGAAGATATACAAGAAGAGTATAGTTCTTATTTATGTTTTAATTGTGGTTATATGAGTGATTCTCGTTATGAAGTAGGAAGTTTAAAACTTACTGATAACCTTAAAAATTCACCTAAATTAATACAGGATAGAAAATACATAGATAAACAACGTAATATTGTTTGGTTTTTGGCTGTAATAAATATGGGTGAATTAGGTATGGTTTTTCCTGAAGGTAATGAAAAAGGATATGAATGGAAATATGCAAAAGTTGTTGAAATACCCGAAGCTGAACGTGAGAAGTTTAATAATTATGATAGAAGACTTGACGTAGAAAACGCAAAAACATTTGGAATGCATGATTTTTTAGATGCATGTAAAGAAATGGGAATAACAAAGGATATAGCATAAGATGCCTAAACAAGTATACACTTGGGGAAAAGTAACAGCTGGAGATATTATATCTTTTAGATATAAAGGAAAAAAACCAACCGGTACCCTAACTACTTTACTTGTATTAAATCCGAGAATGCCATATAAAAGAAAAGATGATACTAAAACTTTTCATTTGATTGGATTGAAATTAGAAGACAGAGGTACTATTCCAACGATTAAGAGTAAACCACTACTTGTTCAGCTATTAGAAAGAGTCGGTGAAATACAAGTAGTTGATGATGAACAAGGTATTTTTAGGGTAGAGATAACAGGAGTAGGTCCACGTGGAGTTACCCAAGCTACGTATAATAAAATAAAAAAATATATAGGAAAACACGCAGTATACAGGACATATGATTATATGAAAGCTAAAAAGTCAGCTGTTTTCTTAGAACCAATAACTTTACCAAAACCATTAGTAGAGGTTTTAATTGAAAATTAGTTATGGTATCACAGTTCACAATGAGGCTGATGAATTAAATAAGTTATTAGAAATTCTCATTCATAAAACAGACAAAGAAGATGAGATAGTTATATGCGATGATTATTCGGATGAGAAAACTCAAGAAGTTATAACAAGTTGGTGTCAACAATATGGACACGAAGATATGAAAGTCATAAAAGTTTATCAGAGAAAACTTGAAGGTGATTTTGCAGCACAAAAGAATTCAGTAATAGAACATTGTAGTGGAGATTATATATTTCATTTAGATGCTGATGAATACCCACACGAAATTTTATTAGAACAAATAAAACAGATTTTAGAAATAAATGAAGTAGATTTAGTTTGGATACCACGAGTAAATACAGTTGAAGGACTTACTGATGAATGGGTAAATAAGTGGAGATGGAAAGTTACAGAAAATGGTTGGGTAAATTATCCTGATTATCAAGCCAGAGTATTTCGTAATGATGAAAATATAAAATGGGAAAGAAAAGTACACGAGTACATTGTAGGTTGTAAAACATATGCACATTTACCACCTCACGAAGAACTATCTTTGTATCACCCTAAGACAATCGATAAACAAATACAACAAAATGAATTTTACAGTACACTATGAAAAATGTATTAATATATAATATAGTTGATGATAAAAAGAGGTACGATAATGAACTTCTATTTAATTATTTCAGAGCACAAGTTGATAATAGTTTAAGATTTGGTTGGAAAAAAGAAGATATTATTATCGGTACTAATTTTGAATTTGAACATAACGGTGTAAAAAATATAGAACTTAAAAATGTATGTACAATAAATATATTTAATAATAAGTGGTATGGTATTTTAGAATTAATGGATGGTGGTTATTTAGAAGATGATTTTTGGTTTCACGACCAAGATTCTTGGCAAGTAAATGAAGTTAATTTTCCTGAGTATGAAGGTGAAATTGGTGGGTGTACATATGTGTATACACCAGAATGGAATACCTGTTCGATGTTTTTAAAACAATCATCAAAGTATGTTGTTAAGTACGTAGTTGATTTTATGGAACTTAATAAAGAAGCTAATTTTTATAGTGATGAAAATTATATATCAATTTTAAGACAAAATAGTGATATAAAAAATTTATTAACGACACTTAATAATAAATATAATGTTGGATTAACACATATGGAACAACGATATGAGGCTGCTAATAAACCAGTATGTTCGTTAGGATTTCAACCACACGTTCAAAATTCGTGGGATGTTTTTATTGAAGGTAGAAATCAATTAAATATTAAGTTAGTAGATAATGAAATGATAGAATTATTTAAACAATATAATTTAGTACCGGAGTAGTAATGGAAAACGTTGTAATATTTGGACCTTGGTGTGGTGAGTTTAGTTATGAATTAAGTTGGTGGAATCCAGGTATAAGAAAACTTAGAAACGAAGATTTTAAAGATTACAGAGCAGTTCATATTGGATATAAAGGTAGACGAGCTATGTATAAAGATTTCATAGATGACTATGTATCATACCCAAAAGAAATTGAAGATACATTAGGTTACCCAGCAGCTGGTGGTCAACATATAATCGATGTTGGTGAAGTTATACCTGAAAATCTAAAAGAATTTATGTATAAAGTAGCGGGTGAGTATCAAGATAAAGGACACGAAGTTACATTATATCAAACTGACCCACACGCATATAATGACGGTAAACATATTTATGATGAGGAACCGTTCGGTGATTATGTCAATTATGAAGTTAATTCAGAAATGTACGATGAAATTAAAAAAGAAGTAGAAGAATACTTTTCAGATGGTAGAGATACAATAGCGTTGATGGCTAGAATTAGAGATAGAAATCGAGGTGAAAATACAGGTGGTTGTTATTTAAACTGGAATCCTGATAGTTGGGAAATATTTTTAGATAGAGTAATAAATGAATTAGATACGAATATAGTTGTTATAAACCTTTCAACAAGTGGAGCAGCGGGTGGTGCTATGAGTTTTGAAGATACTAAGTTATATGAAGATAATAAAGAACGTATAATGACTATTAATTTTGATGATGATGAAGATTCATTAGATAGACAATTAGCTTTATTGAAAGCAACGAAGTGTAGTATTTACGGAGCAAGTGGTTCAGCAGTATTACCATTCTTTGTAAAGACACCAACGTTTACACAACAAACAGTAGAAGAAGGGTTTAGATTAAGATATAAGTGGGAAAGAGATTTGACAGATAATTTAAAAAATGTAAAAGTATTTGATAAGTATCGTAGTGGAGAAGATGTATATAATTCTTCACCAGATGAATTGTTTGATGAGTTTAAAGAGTTTTATAGGAGTTTAGTATGATAGGTCTTAAATCAAGTGTAGCACAAAAAGGTAGATATGTTACTCAGATAGTACATTTTGTAGGTGGACATTGTAAAACAATACACGGAATAGATACAGAAACTATTGAACAAGGTCAGTTCACAAAGTTTCATACTAAAGATAATGTTATGGTATTGATTCACGACCCTAATGTTTTAATGATTGAAGTTTTTGAGGAAGATGATAATGGAAATTAGAGAAAATATGTTACCGGTTTTAGGTCCTAAAGGTGGAGAAGAAGAAGTTCAAGCACTTAGAGAAGTAATCGAAAGTGGTTGGTGGGGAAAAGGTCCTAAAGTTGCAGAGTTTGAAGAAAAGTTTGCTGAGATGGTTGGACATAAATATGCAGTAGCTGTTACAAGTAACTCACACGGTCAAGATTTAGTAATGAAGGCTATGGGGTTTAACGGTATTGATGTAATTAATCCAGCTATATCTTTTATAGCTACAGCAATGGTACCTCTTTGGAATAATTGTACATCTAACATAGTTGATGTAAGAAAAGATACTTTATGTATTGACCCTGATGATGTTGAACGATATAAGAAACCGAATAGTGAAGTATTAATTTCAGTTGATGAGGCCGGTGTTAGTGCTGATTACAAGATGTTAAGAAAAGTATTTGGTGGATTTATATTACAAGATACAGCTCATAGTTGTTGGACACCAGGTGCAGGGCTTGACGGTGATGTGGCTGTTTGGTCATTTCAAGCAGTTAAGACAATGCCAGCAGGTGATGGTGGTATGATTACTACAAATGATAAACAGTTAGCTGATAAATGTAGAGAGATGACTTGGTTTGGTGTATCTTCTACTTGGAGTAGAGCTCAAGGTAGAAGTGGTAAACCTGGATATGCTTGGGATTATGAAGTTGATTTACTTGGATACAAATATTATATGATTGATATAATAGCTGCAATATGTTTAGAACAAATGAAAAAGTTACCAGAACATTTAGAATTTAGACGACACGTACAATCAAGATATAATTCAGAATTAAATTCAATCATTGAAAGACCACCTCATTCAGAAACAGTTCAATATTATGTAAGTAGAGTACCGAGTGAACATAGAGATTCTATGATTGAATATCTTACTGATAAAAAAATCCACACCTCAGTACATTTTAAACCTTTGTATTTATATGATGTTTTAAAACAAGATAGAGAATATCCAGTAGCAGATACAGAGTGGAAAAAGTTTTTGACACTACCTTGTCATAATAGAATGACAGAAGAAGATATTGATTATGTAATTTATTGGGTGAACAAATACTTTGAAGACAATATATAATATAGAAAATACTATCAATCTCGATACTAATCCTTGCTTCAATAGTGAAGATACATATCCAGATTTTCAAGAGGATTTGATTAAATTCAAAACTCATTTGAAACAACTGGTGCATGATGGTTCTTCAAAAACATTTTATAAGTTTGGTGACGGAGATTATTATTTTTTAACAAAACAAGCAGTAGGTAGTGCTACACCTGGTAATAGAGCATTAAGTTTATCTTATGAAGATATAAATCATCAAGAATTTATAGAAGGTGCTAAACTTAATGATTATTATACGTGTGAAATATATCCAGAAAATAGAAAAATGTTTGATGATGTTATTAGTAAATCTATTGATTATCCAGCTGAATATGGATATGGTCTTGTTTCAAATAAATGGTTCTTTAAAGAATTTTCAGGTAAGATTGGTTTAATCGGTGCAAGTGAAAAATTATATCTTATTGAAGAACTTATGAAGTATGACGAGTATAAAGAATATCTCGGTTTAGATTATTTTGTTGATTATATTCATTATCCACAAAAATATGCTTGTGATGATATAGATTTAGTTGAAGAATTTGTAGGTAATCAGTTGAAAGAAGCTCAGTCAGATATATTTCTTTTAGGCATAGGTCATTCTAAAAGTGGTATATTACATAAGTTAAAGAAATATAAGGATGCTGTATTTGTAGATGTAGGGGCTGGTATAGATAATATAGCAGGTTGTATAAATATACGTAGACCTTATGCTGGTGATTGGACAAACTATAGAATCAAAGACTATGATTATTCACAAATAGATTATCTACGATATGGTGGTGAAGGTAAAGAAATAATATTATGAAAATTTATATATCAACTTCGAACAAATATATTCATTTAATGGAAACTTTTCAGTATTTATTTAACAAATTTTGGAGTGATACACAAAGAGTAACAATACTAGGATATGAAGAACCAAAATTTAAATTGTATAAAAATTTTGATTTTATATCCTTAGGTGAACAAACAGGAATACAAGATTGGTGTTCTGATTTAAGAAATTTTTTAGATACAATAGATGATGAATATTTTATTCACGCAGTGGATGACCAATTTATTATAAGACCCGTGAACCAAGAAATGGTAATGTATCTATATAATTTGATGGGAGATGATGTAGGTAGGATTGCTCTTGAAACTGCAGCAAGAACTAAACCACATAAAGTATTACATACTGAAGGAGAGACACAAGTTATTGAATTAGACCAGGAAGCTAATTATAGGTTATCAGTTGTACATTCGATTTGGAATAGAAAATATATGATGAACTATTTAGAAGATAATATGAATCCTTGGGAATTTGAATTACAGGCAAGTGAAAAAGCTAAAAATGATGGATATAAAATATTAGGAACTGAAAAAAATCACCCTATTTATTGTAGTCATACAGTAAGAAGAGGTGATTTTGAAAATTTAGATTTTACAATATATGACGGTTATGATATAACAATCGATGATGAAACTTTAAATGAATTAAAAGTATTGGAATTAATTAAATGTTAAAAAATTGGGTATATTATATGCGAGAGGGTATAAAATCTATGTTTAAAAGTAAAAAACAAAAAAAACTTGAAGCAAAGATGAAAAAAAAAGGTAAAAAGTGAAATTTACATTCGGTATAATAACCTCAACACAAGTACCTGTTGAAGTTATACAATCAATTAATAGTTTAAATATTCCAGAGTATGAAATAATAGTGATAGGTGGTGGATTGAAACCTTGGTATGATAATGTAATTCATAAACCATTTGACGAGAATTCAGGTCCTTATACATTAAAGAAAAATTTAATAACTAAATATGCAAAATATGAAAATATAGTTTACACTCACGATTATTTAATATTTGATAATAATTGGTATGAAGGATTTAAAAAGTTCGGTGATGATTGGGATATATGTATGAATGTTATACAAAATCAAGACGGAACACGATTTAGAGATTGGTGTGTGTGGGATGACCCCACTTTATGTTATAATGTTGAAGGTTATAGTCATAGAGTTATTTTAGCACCATATGATTATAAAAAAATACATTATATGTATATTTCTGGTTCTTATTGGGTAGCTAAAAAGAGTGTTATGGAAGAAAATATGTTAAATGAAAATTTAGGTTGGGGTGAGGGAGAAGATGTTGAATGGTCAAAGAGAGTTCTTTCAAAGTATTCTTATAAAATGAATACACATTCAATAACAAAATCTTTAAAATATAAAAAATTATCTGCAGAAATAATACCAGAGGTATTAATATGATAAAACTTATTATATTTGATTTAGATGGTGTATTAGTAGATGCACGAGAATTACATTACAACGCATTGAATAAAGCACTTGAATCTATTGGTAAAAAATATATTATTGAACGAGAAGAACATTTATCTACTTATGATGGGTTATCCACTACTAAAAAATTAAATCTATTATCAGAGAATAAAAAATTACCTAAAGAACTTCACGATAGTGTTTGGAGAGTAAAACAAGAAAAGACTCGACAGATAATAGATGGATTTAGTATTGATAGTAGGATACAAGGTATATTAAGAAGTTTAAAAACAGAGGGGTATATGATTGCTTGTGCAACAAACTCTATAAGAGAAACTGCAAAATTACAATTAATTAGAAAAGGATTCTTTGAGTATATAGATTTTATGTATTCAAATCAAGATGTAAAAAACCCAAAACCTAACTCAGAAATATATATGAGATGTATGATACAGGCAGGAGTGAATCCAAATGAGACATTAATCGTAGAAGATTCACATATTGGTAGGAAAGGTGCAATTGCAAGTGGTGGTATTTTGTGTGGAGTAAAAAATACAACTGAAGTTACGTATGATAAAATTAAAAAATATATAAACGATTCTAATAATGAAATAAAACCAAAATGGCAAGGTGGTAAGATGAATGTTTTAATTCCAATGGCAGGAGCCGGTTCAAGATTTGAACAAATGGGTTACACATTTCCAAAACCATTAATCGAAGTTAATGGTAAACCAATGATACAGGTTGTAGTTGAAAATTTAAACATAGACGCTAAACATATATTTATAGTTCAGAAGAGTCATTATGAAAAATACAATTTGAAGTACTTACTGAATTTAATTACTAACAATAATTGTGAAATAGTACAAGTAGATGGTATAACAGAAGGTGCTGCTTGTACCACTTTATTAGCTAAGAAATTTATAGATAATGATGAACCAATGGTTATGGCAAACTCAGACCAATTTTTAGAATGGGATTCAAATGAGTTTATGTATTCTATGGTTGCTGATGATGTAGATGGTGGTATAGTTTCTTTTGAAGCTACCCATCCAAAATGGTCATTTGCTAAATTAGGTGATGATGGATTCGTATCTGAAGTCGCAGAGAAAAAACCAATATCTAATATAGCAACAGCTGGGATATATTATTGGACACACGGTTCTAATTATGTTAAGTATGCTGAACAAATGATTGAAAAAGATATACGAACTAATAATGAATTTTATGTTTGTCCAGTTTATAATGAAGCAATTCAAGATGGTAAAAAAGTAAAGGTATTTCAGATTGAAAAAATGTGGGGGTTGGGTACACCAGAAGATTTAGAAGTTTTTTTAAAGAGATAAAATGAAAATAAAATACAATCTATATAAAAATAAAAGATGTTTTATTGTTGGTACAAGTAAAAGTTTAGATAATATTGATGTATCATTACTAAAAGACGAAATAACTATTGGTATTAATTTAATACCATTAAAAGAAGATTTTGTACCAAATTATCTTTGTATTGCAGATACTACAGTAATGGAAAATAATTATGATATTATTTTTAATGAAAAGATGAAAGATGTTCAATATGTTATATGCAACGGTTGTCTCATACAAGGAAAAGGAAATTGTTATGATAAGTCAGGTTCAACTTGTAGAGGTATTAAGTTAGAAGAGAAATATAATGTTTATGAAGTAAAACATTGGGAAAAAAGTAAAATATTTAGTGACCATATAGATTCAAACAGAAAAAAGTTACTTAAAACAGATGAATATTATATTGATAAAGATTTTAAAACTATAACTTCTTACGGTGGTAGTACTGTCGATAATTTAGCTATTCCATTAGCTGTATATCTTGGATTTAAAGAAATTTATTTATTAGGTTGTGATGGAGGTTGGAATCATTTTTATGACAGTAGTTATAAATCTGGTGTAAGAGAGTGGATAAATTACAATCACGTAAAAAAAGAGCTTGACAAGTATAGTGTAAATTTAGTAAATTGTGATGAAACAAATGCTTTTACTGAACTTAAATATAAAAAATTGGAGGAAGTTTTAAATGAAATGGAATGAGATTTCAGACTTTAGATATATGGAAACTGCTAGAGGAATAGTAGGTGATATAAATAACAACATAACCGGTAGAGTGGCATTAAATGATATGTTGAGAGCTACTCACGTTTTGTATATTATAAAAAATTTACTTAGAGATAAATGTAAAACTGTATTAGAAATAGGTACATTATGGGGTGGAGCTTTACTAACTATGATGCAAAGTGAATATACGTCAAAATTTGTATCTGTAGATATGTTTGAAGGGTTTTATCCTGATTTATTAGGTGAAGGTAATAGTGACCAAGACCACGGAATAAATACCATAGAGTTAGTTACTGAAAACATAAATGAAAATAATCCATGGAATCACGAATTTGATTTAGTTAAAGGTTCATCACACGATAAAGTAGTTGTTGATTATATAAGAAAAAATTATCCAGTAGTTGACTTTATGTTTATAGACGGTGACCATACGAAGAAAGGTGTACTACAAGATTGGAATGATTATTCAGATTTAATATCTACAGGTGGTATAGTAGTATTCGATGATTATTGGGTAGGAGATTATGAAAGAGCAGCCTGGAAAAAAGAAGATGATGATGGTATTAAATGGATGGATGTAGTTGGAGCAGTAGATGAAATAACAGGTTCAAAAGAATTTTCTGAACAATGGAAAGTAGTTGGGTTGTTTGGAGATAAAAAAATAATTGAAAGAGTATAATGAAAAAAACTATTAAAATAAAAACAGATAAACTTTTTACAATACTTACACCTGAAGTTGCTGCGTATGCAAAAGAGTGGGGTAAAAGTGGGTTAGTAAATATATACACAACTCATACAACAACTTCACTAAGAGTACTTGAAAATGAAATACTACATCACGCAGACATAAGATTCTGGTTAGATAAATATTTACCAAAACATAAACCTGAAAACAGACGTTATTTACACGATTTAATATCTTTGAGAAATGATGTACCTCAAGATGAGAGAATAAATGCTTATTCACATATGAGAACATTATTTTTTAATACTTCAGAGACAGTACCTATAGAAGAAGGTTGGTTGATGTTAGGTAAGTGGCAAGACATACACTTCATAGAGTTAGACCCAGGTGATAAAGTGTATCCTCTACAGGAAAGAAAAATTATTTGTACTTTTATTGAAGAATGAAATTTTTTATAATAATAAAAGAAAAATCTGAACGATTACCTGATAAAAACTTTTTAAATTTAACTGGTATTCCGTTATATAAACATTTGTTAAATACATTATCAAGTGAAGATGTATATATAGATACTGATAGTGATATAATATTTAATGAATGTAAAACTTTAAGTAATGTAACTTGTTATAAAAGAGATACAAAGCACGTAGAACTGGAGAAAAATATTGAATTTGCAGTAAGTCCTGTACTACTTATGATAGAGAACTTTTTAAACAAATATGTACAAGATGAAAACGAAGTTATTATAACACCTCACGTTACATCACCCTATATAAGATTAGAAACAATGTTAGATGCAGCCAAGATGTTATCAGAATATAATACAGTATGTGCGTGTACAGAACATAAAGAATTTACATATTTTAAAGGAGAACCAGTGAACTTTAATCCTAATGTAGTTTCTAAAACACAAGATTTAGAACCTGTTGTAATGGGTAATGGTGCTTTCTTTATATTTACTAAAAAAGAGTTTATAAAAAATAAAAATAGAACAAGCAAGAATAACTATTTCTATCCCATAAAATTTCCTGAGAGTATAGAGATAGACACAGCTGAAGATTTTAGAATGGCGAAGATGTATGAATTCATATATGAACTTAGTTGATGTTACGTTAAGAGACGGTGGATTTACTTGTGATTTTGATTGGCCTATGGACTTTGCACAGGAGTATTACAATCTAATGTGTGAATTAGGTGTTAGTTATATAGAAATGGGTTATTGGAAACAAACAGCGAAAAGTAAAAATAGATTTTTTAATTTAGATATAGATACAGTTAAAGAGGTTACAGGTGAACAAGGTAAAAATAATGTATCAGTAATGATTGACTATTCTTATTGTAGTAAAGATTTAAACGACTATCCTACAGATAATCAAAATGAAATTAAAATGATTAGAATGACGTGTAGAAAAGATATGGTCAAAGAAGGATTTGATTTTGCATTCAAACTAAAAACCCATACCGGTTTAGATGTAGCATTCAATCTTTTTAATACAACTAACTATACAGATTATGAACTACATTCTGCACTTGATATTGTTCTTGCTTCTAATTTTGATATTATAGGGTTTGCAGATACACACGGACATTTAAATTTACATAAAGATATAAAAAGATACGAACACTTTTTTAAAAGAATAAAAGACTCTAGTAAGAAAACTTGTTTTCACCTACATAATCATACTGGTAAAGCTTATATGAATTATATTATGTGTCTTGAAAGTCCTTATGTAGATTTTTGTGATACATCAGTAATGTC
>Ga0098040_1000212_pt1 | contig 27703 bp, 61 predicted proteins | sample 7_EtaG_FD_75065 | JGI IMG/M metagenome (GOLD analysis project Ga0098040, IMG submission 75065) | Marine viral communities from the Subarctic Pacific Ocean - 7_ETSP_OMZ_AT15161 metaG | ecosystem: Environmental > Aquatic > Marine > Oceanic | place: Pacific Ocean | collected 2015-01-08
ATGAGCTAGAGACAGGTTCTCTAGTATTAATATTCCCCGATGACAATAAACTCTTCCTTCCCTACCATAAGGCAAGGAATGGTCAGAGATATTATAGCATTCTACTCAATCAAGGAGAGACTTCTGACAAATCTGTCTGGTACAAGACGAAAAACCTTGACAAAGCAAAGAAAATGCGCTTAGATCAAATCCGTAAAAAGTTCCAAGACAAAATAGACTTTATAAATAAATTATGATTAAAAAATACCAAATGGAAATCGTAGAGAAACTTCGTGGAACTATCCAAGTTCAAGCAGAAGATGAGGCTCAAGCATATTGCATAGCAAAGAGAATGCTTTCTGAAAATGGGTGCGATAGATTGTTTTATCCAGTCAACGGAGTAGATGATGATCTCTACCCATATAAAGGTGATCTTTTGAGTACAACACAATCAGTAGAAGAATGCGAGGAAATATTATGAGTAAAGAAGCAGACGATATAAGGAGATGTCGAAAAGAACTCTGCATTGCTGAAATCAGAGCAGATCACAAAAAGCGCCTTGAAGAACTCAAGGAAACCATTGCTTGGGTCAACCCCGAAGCACAATTTGCCGATGGACATGACCATGCAATTATGGGTTATGCTACCGATGGCAGGGTTATTTATTCTGCCAATCAAATCATTGAGGGATTAATGGAAAGGGACGGCATGACCAAAGAAGAGGCAGACGAATTTTTCAGTTTTAATATAGAGTGCGCTTATGTAGGTGACTACACCCCTCTCTATATGTACGAGGAATAAACAATGACTACCAAAGAAGCATTTGATATTGTGTTAAAGCGAGTCGAAAGAGATATTGAGGACTATTTTGACAATTGGCATCATACAGAGGGGAAGCTCGAAAGCCCTTACCTTGATAAACTCAAGGAAGCATTTGAGATTGTATTAGATTGCAAAAACGATTTAATTAGAAGGTAAATAATAACCATGAATGAAGATTACGACATTGAAGTGCCAATTGATACGCAAGAGCTTGAAGAAATGCTTCTTGAGGATAAGTCTTTCCAATGGGTATTCCCCACCTTGCAAGATAATAATGTTCAAATAACGATTAAATTATTTAAAGAAGATGAGTATGAGTAAAGGAGTCAAGTGAAAATAATTTTAAGTAAAATCCTTTATTATGTGGGAGATTTGGTTAGTCGGCTTTTGCGCTTTAATTGTTTTAGTTGGTTGTATCCACTTTATAGAAAAATAATGCTTTTAAGTTGCGACCTCGATAGAGATAACAAGGTCTGGAAAAAAGTTAATAAAAGAAAATTGCACGATGAAAAAAGAAAAAACTAAATGGTATCAAGTAGAAATAATGGGTACAACCTATCGTACCTATGACATCAAAGCAGAATCCAAAGAAAAAGCAGAGGAGTTAGCGCTCGATGCAGTCGATGAAGATTGGGAGATCAGTAAAGCATGGAAACGAAATGCTGAAGTTAGCTATATTGAAGAATTTGAAAAGGAAGTTGATAACTAAATGTACTTAGACGACACAAATACATGGCGAGCGCCTTGCGGATGCACCGAAGCAAATGTGCTTGACAACAACCACAATGTATGTAAGGATAAAAAAAATATGAAAGAATACAACAAAAATATGTTAGTCGGTGCAAGCATCTCTAATGTTCGTAAGATGACTCAAGAGGAACTTAGCGCCAATTATTGGGATGACAATAGGGGGTTTAATCCTGTCTATGTAATCGAACTAGATAATGGTGTTGCCCTTTATCCTAGCAGGGATGGAGAAGGAAATGGTGGAGGAGTTCTTTTTGGGGTTGACAGTAAGAATGAATCCTGCTTTACTGTTTACGAAAGATAAAAACTATGAAAAAATATCAAGTAGGAGTAAAGATTTATAATAGCTTTGAAGTCGAGGCTGAATCAGAAGAAGACGCTGAAATGAAAGTCAGAGAAATGGATTTGTATGACACCTTTGAGCATTGTGATTACAATATCACTTATGTTGACGAAGTAAAGGGGATGAGTGACGCTAGAGCGTTGTACGAATCTACAGGTGGAAGAATTTATTGTGACGATGAACATGGGAACGCACTATAATGGACACAAATAAAGAGATAGAATTTCTCACAGAGAAACTTAATAACGAAGCTAAACTTTCAGCAATCTTACAAGATGGTCTTGAGACTATCGTGGAGGTTACTGGAGATGACAAGTATAGCGCCGATATTGCCATAGGAATTGCGCAAGAAACTCTTGAAGCTATAGCCCACTACAGAAAAGGAGACTTATATAATGAGAACAACCAATAGACACCTAAGACGAGGAGAGTATCCCGATTCTCCCCTCCGACCTATAACCATTGATGAAATGCGTCAAGATTTGGCAGAGCAAGAAGCAGATACTTTGCAACATTCTGATATTATGGAGTTACTTCTTCATGGATTTGAAGGGCTTGAGAACATGGATGACATTGATGTTCGTGACGAGTGGAACAATCTTTTTGGAGATTCAAATAATGACTCTTGAAGAAGCAATGGATTTAGTTTTAAACGAGGCAGAATCATCTGCGCTTGGAGATAGCAACGAGCAAGTCATGGACGCAGTTAAGTTACTTAAATGCTTTTATGATGAATATGGGTATCAATTCAAAAACTACGAGAATGACTACCACTACAACCCCAAATAATATGAAAGAAGACATCCTAGAGCATTTAGAGAAGGTTTACGAGGGTTGCTCCATGCACATGAACCAACTAGATAACGATGGCTATTGCGCTGAATCCGATGATTATGTAGTTGCCCTTCACTTTGTCTATGAGTATATCGAGTCCTTAAAATCGAAAAAAAATTCTGTTCCTTGGGCATGGACTCTTGAAGATAGTGGTTACTTGAGGAGAAAGAAAGAAAAGTCTTGACACTTTCGCAAGATGCCTATAGAGTGGCATTTTATCAATCACAAACAAGGACATACAACCATGAAAAATTATTTTGAAAACCAAAGGGTGCGTTGGCATCAATTTAGCCCACAAGACATCGTGTTCAAGAGTAATGCTACAACTAAAAAGCTATTACCCGAAGAAAATGTTCTATCTTGGAAAACTAAGGATAGTAGGCATGAGGCAATGGCAAAGAAAACAGGCGCTACTCCCCACAACAATAAAAATTGGAGCAATCGAACATATACATACTATCCTAGAGATAGTTACAAAGGCATTTTTGTTCAACTTACAAAGGTCAAGCAAGAATTTGTCTGCGCTAATTTAGATTTTATTAATTATAAGCCTAAAAAGAATAGCGTTGGGGGTCATGTTGCAGGACTTGATGCCTTAGTTTACATTAATTCTTTCCATGATACCTTTGAGTGGAAAAAGGATGCCAATGGACATTGGTCGAATGTGAAGACAAGCACTCAATCTCTTCCAGACTATGAAGGTTACAGAATTGCCTATGGAGGTCAAGGTGACTCAAATTATCTAACTCATCAAGAATGGACTGAAATTGGAGACATTTCACAGGCAGTTGTAAATTTCCTTGTGGAGAGAGTGTTGCCATTAAAGAATGGCGCTCTTGTGGAGGAGTTTGAACTTGGCGAGAAGGTCATGGTAGCATGAGTTTTTCAGATATACTTATAGCAAATAGCGTAGGCATGGGAATTGTATTAGTAATATTATTTTGCGCAATACTCTTTACCTCATTTAAATGAGCGAACCATTAGACTCCAAATATAAACTATTTAAAGAGGTAGGAGTTCCATTTAGTGGCATGAGCGAAGAAGAAAAAACAGAGATTGAGCTAGATTGCCGAGTATCGAATCCCGAATTGTGGGATAAGTACATTGCAATGAAAAAGCAATCAAATAAGGATTTCTATGTACCCGATGGTTGGTTTGCATCTGAGGGTTACATTAAAGTAACTTTTCCAGAATTAGCGCTTGACACAAAATAACTATCTCTATATAGTGGAGGAATATGAAAGCAGAAAACACAGATACATTAGAGCATGATGGTAGTCATTTAACTATCAGAGAAGATTTAGTGGAAGAGGAATTGGGTATGCCTGTCCATTTTCTTGATTACAAAGAGGACGCTCATGTATTCCATACAGACACTTTAAATATAGATTGCATCTTCTCCACCGATGGTGAGGAATTGCATGAAGGCATGAATATTATAGTAAGAATTACCGACCCTACTAGAACAGACAAATATGGAGAACCTTGGAAAGATAGAATGGCATTTGCTTATTCAATAGATTTTGATTGGAATTAATTATGAGTACAATAGAAGGAACAATCAGACAAACCACAAATAACCCACTTACAATGCACGACAAAATCATTACAGTTAAACCAAAGGGCAAGACAAGGTTGTGGACAGTCACTTCGGCGCACTCTAAGCATTTAGATTTACTTACTCGCAGAAAAAGCCTTGACAGGGTTGACCTTTTATGCTTAACTGATCTTGGTTTTAAGATTAAATATGAAGATTAAACTAGGAATAAGAGGTAGTTCAGACGCAGTAAATGCAATCATTATTAAACTTGATGATCTTATGCTTGTAACTGCTGATAATTTATTTCTTAGTGGGCAAGAGAGTAGGACTAATACAGGGAAAAGTCTAGTATCATTACTTGAGTCCCTATCTTGCGTTGACAATCAAATAGAAATAGGAGATAAATTAATTCCCATGATAGAATCCGAATTACATATAGAAGAAGGAACTTTAAATAAATTTATAAATGAGTCTTGAGGAACAAGAGGGTTGGAAAAACCAAGAAAGAGCATACGAGCAAGGCTTGAATGTGGGCAAGAAGTTTGCGCAAAAAAAAGTGCTTGAACTCGTAGATGGAGTGATTGCAGAGTTTGAGTCTCAAAAGCCCGAAAACTCTGATTTCACTTGCCATAACTGGCAACAATGGGAAGCTGAAGTAAGCGCAGTAAAATATACAAAGAGTCTAATACAGGAGCAAATAACATGAGCGACACAAAAAAATATTACGAGTACAAACTCACCGCAACTAACGATGATGAAATAGATACTTCACGAAAATATTTCTTCACTAAAGAATCGGCAAACGAACACAATCATCAATACTCCCTAAACGATGCGCCAAGGCGCTTGGTCAAGGCTAAAGGTGGAGAGGTCATGGAGAAACCAGAGTGGTGGAGTGGCAACCTAAGTGCAAAGAAATAACAATGAATTTTAAATCATACATGGTTGATGAAATTCTCGTCACCCGAATCAATGGACTTTGCAATGAAACTTTGGAGCATAGATGGGAGATTACCAGTCATCCTCACGCTAAATACCTTGCGGAATTAACAGGTCAAATTGTTTACACCGATTCTAATTTAGAGACATTGCGTAAACTTGGTTATTCGGTTTGTCAAAATACCCTTGACCAATACGGCAATAAGGTTTATATTCACCACAATACTAGAACATTCAAAGAGAGTAAGGAAATAAAAAATGTTTAATTGGCAAGGCGCAGTAAAAGTTTACATGGACGCTTTAGAGAATCCAGACTCCTCTCCCTACGCAAAGGAATGCGCTAGGGAGGATATAATGGTAATAGCTAAAATAGTTGATACATTAAAAGAAAAGTTTGGTAAAAATGTTTCGATAGACGATTTACAGAAAAAAACTGTTGACACATCAAGCTAAGTAATACATACTGGCATTTTTAATCACAACAAGGAGAAAAATATTATGGGACTAGATCAATTCGCATACAAGAGAGACGCAGACGAAGACGAGGATGGCAACATCACTATTGCCGAATGGCGCAAGCACAACCGACTACAAGGTTGGATGGAAGAACTTTGGGAAGACAAGGGTAGACCTAATTTTAATAAGTCTCAATCTCAACCAATGGGGGATTTTAATTGTCAACCTGTTGAGCTTACCTTATCCGACATTGAACAACTTGAGGCTCATATCTCCAACAAGAGTCTTCCAGACACTCAAGGCTTTTTCTTTGGCAATGACTCCTACTCTTGGGATGAAGATGCTGAAGGGAATAAGTTGCCCGAAGGAGACTATTACTACAAGGAGACTGACTTACAATTCATAGAGGATGCTCGCCAAGCATTACAAGATGGCAAGAAAGTTTTTTATGACTCTTGGTGGTAAAAAAAGTGTTGACAAAAGCGGAAAAACCATTTAATCTCGCCTTTGTATCGTTAACCACAACAAGGAAAATTATCAATGACTTGGAAAAATCACGCAACATACGGCAAAGTAAACAAAGTTTGGACTAAAACTCCACAAGAAATGCTTGACTATATTCTTATGGTAGACAAGGAGAACGAGGAAGAGGAGAACCATTATTCCCCTGCGTTTTACATAGGCAAAGACATGGCGTATATTCGTGAGGTTTACGAGGAATATGTTGGTCTTGAATCATTAAATGAGAACGAGCAAATACAGAATGGTTATTACAGATTGGAGATAGGATAATGGAATATACATCAGAAAACATCGACCAAGTTGCAGAGGAAATTGTTGGAAATATGTCCTTGGAGGAACTAAAGAGCTTCGTTTATGATGAAATTTATGGTGAAATGCTTGAAGACGAAGAAGTATTCCAACTTAATTTGGAGAAAATATAATGGAAATAATTAAAAAAGTAGATCACGGCAAGCGAAATAACATTCGTGGAGTCGTAACCCATAAGGTTGATGGATATGAGTGTGCAGACAAAATCGAACTACCTGTTCTTTTTGGCTTGACAGAAGGAGGTAAAAGGCTTTATGATCGTGAAACAATGACAGATTACTTAAATGATATTTTAGATAATTTAGACAGGCATGAGGAATTGTATCATTAACTTTTATAAATAGGAGAAATAATAATGGGTAAAAAACTAATAGAAAAAGCAAAAAATTCCAAACTTGGTAAAAATATGTCTCACACAGGCAATGTAGGTCTTGTACCTCATGTAAATAATCCGAATGTGATGGTGACTAAAAAAGTGCGCAAGGCGCAGGGAGAAAAATAAAAGGTTGACAGCATCGTCATTATAATTCAGACTGTCCTAATATGAAATTCAAAATAGATTTAGTAGAGAATGACTCTGGAGAGTGGAGTGTATTATTTAATGACCATCATGCGCCCATAGCATATACTCTGCCCGACTTTCAAAAGGCAACAGAATTTGCTATAGAACTATCTAAACACTTAGGAATACCACAATGAAAGATTTACTAGACTTAATTGACAAAAAGATTGAAGAGATTTGCAGTTACGCAATCGACACTCAAGAGAATGAAGAACGCTACATCCATGAGATCAACTGTCTTTTAGAGACTAAATTCCTATTAAAACAACAAAGTTGAAAAAAAGTATTGACAGTCGGTTGATACTCTGACATATTGAAAAGCATACATTCGATTAACCACAATAAACCACACAAGAAATGATTATCACACAAGAAAATTCTAAGAGAGTAGTCCAATCACACGATTTCGATTCGGTCAACTGCACGATTGATGCAGAAGATATGCGCTATGTAGCATCGTTGCTCCGAAACAACTACTCTAAGCCTGTTCTCGCAGTTATTAGAGAGATCGTAGCTAACGGACTAGACGCTAATAGCGAGGCAAATGCCACTCGAAAGGTTGAAGTTACTGTTCCTTCCACGATGACTCCCCACTTTGTCGTTCGTGACTTTGGTGGAGGTTTGAGTCAAGAAGATGTTTTTGGTCTCTACTCCAAGTACGGAAAGAGTACCAAGAGAAGTTCCAACAATTACATTGGCGCTTTCGGTATCGGAAAGTTTGCGCCATTATCCTATGGTGGTAATTTTACTGTAGTATCCTACTATGGTGGAGTAAAGACTTCATACAATGTTTTTGTAAATGAAGATGACGATACAAAGATTGTCAAGCTAAATGAAGCACCTTCACATGAACCAACAGGTTTGTCGGTGGAGGTTGCGGTTGCAGACTCCGACATTAATACCTTTAGGGATGAAGTTAAAAAGTTTTTTAAGTTTTTCTCTGGAGATGAGATGCCAAAGTTCATTGGGGTGCATGACGAAGACAAGGATTTCTTTGAAGAGTTGAAGTATGCTATGGTTGCAGAGGATAACTCATGGTTTATTCTTGACGATGGGAGTAGCAACAATTCTTACTACAATCGTTACCATTCAAGCCACTATGGTTCTCATGCAATGATGGGCAGGGTTCATTATCCTATTGATCCAGACGCTATTAATTTCGATTCTCTTGACGATGATGAAGGACGATCTCTCAAAGACTTAGTTGAACAAGATAATCTTTACATTCGTTTTGATATTGGTCAACTAAAGTTGCATCACAGTCGTGAGTCCTTAGAGTACAATAAGCCTACTCAAAAGGAAATCATTGAGGTTCTTAAAAAAGTTCGTTCAGAGATCGAGGAGATTGCAAAGGAAAAACTTGGCAATGCGGAAGACTTATGGGATGCCAAAGTAAAGTACGCTCAAGTTATAAATAATCTCCCACATACTTTAAGAAGTGTCTTTCAAGATTCGTTTCAATGGAACGGAATAAAGATTCGCAATACTGCGATTGAGAGACCTTATCAATATGCGGATAGCATTCTTATCACTCAATGCGATAAGACTGAGGATGCCGATGCTACGGATGGTTTTAGGGTGAAGTCTCAAAAGGTTACTAGGATTCTCCCTCAAGAGAATGCTCGCCTTGTCATTCAAGACTTGGTAAGTTCTCATGGCAACGCCTTGAGGGTTAGAACCTTATTTAATGAAGACGATGACTGCAAAGTAGTCTATATTGTCAACGCTACTGAAGATGACGCAGAAAACCATCTTTTTGATGTCGATGGTATGGGTTTCGTTTCCATCAGTAAGTCAAGGATAAAATACACTTCCAACATTGCCAAGGCTAAACTTCAAGCAAAAGGTCGCGCAGTATCTGGTGAGAGTCGTGCAAGCGTACCTCTTTTTGAGCTTGACACAGATGGGTCAAATCGTTATAAGAGTCGCAACGCTGACTATTGGCTTAACTGCAACGAAAAAATTGACGATTTAGAAGAGGGTAGCAGGGAATTAGTTTATGTTCCTATTGCAAGCTATAAAGTTGTCAATGAACTTGGAAATAGCAAAGAGTCAACTACTGAATTGGGCGCTTTATTGCGTGATGTTCAAGGCATTCGTAGCCTCCAAAAAGATTTGCATGAAGGAGATGATGACTTTGAGTTCCCTCTCGTAGTTGGAGTGCGTAGAGCAGACTGCAAGAAACTCAATAAGCCTCGTTGGGTATCATGGGATGATTACAAGAAAACTTTTTGCAAGTCTTATCTTGTCGATAATCTTGATAAGGTAAAAAAGTCTGCGAAGGCAATGGCATACAAGCAATACAACAACCATACTGACTTGAAGCATTACAAGAAGATAGAAGACTTGATGCAAAACAAAGGCTTTACCAAGTTATTAAAAACTATTGGTAAGTTTAAGAACAGTCACTTAGTTGTCGATGTGGCAAATGATATTAATATCATGCAAGAAGATAATTCCGAATTGACAACCATTTTCCGTATGTTTCACTTTCTTGAAGAAAATGACCCTAAGTGGATAGAGGCAAATATTCCTTGCAGTTGGGACATTGCAGAGTTCGATGCTAAATGCGAAGATATTTGCGAGAAATATCCTCTATTAGAAAGCGTTTCCAACGAAGTCTATGGTTGGTTGGATATGGAGGCACACGGCATGGGTATCAATCTCGTCAAGCATATCAAGATGGTTGACCTTATGAATGAAAAGAATCTTGTTGTATGATCCTTGTGGTTAAGGATATAGGGGAGAGGGGTTATGGATTTCCCCTCTCCCCTCAACTTTTTTCTTGACCTCGCCAATGGAATGTGCATAATGGGAAACATACTTAACAAAGCCAATCCAGAAAAACCATGAATACTGAACTAGAATACAATTACGGAAAAGAACATTGCCTAATGATGATTGATGAGGGAATCAATGATGAAGTCGATACTATAATGCTTGAGCCTCGATGCCTTTATGATGATGCGGTTATAGGATATACCCATGAAGGTTCAGCGGTTTACGGCATAGGCAAGATCATTGGCGCTCTTGTCAACGATAGTTCTACTGACTCCGATGGTCTACTCGCTGATGATCGTTCGCAGGAGGAAGTGGAAGAGGATGCTATGGACTATTTAAATTATAATATTCTTGGCGCTCTTGACCATCTGCCCACTATAGAAACCTCAACCGAAGATGGAGAAGAGAGGACTGTTGCTAATCCAATCCTCGTCTGGCAATAAAACTTCAACCAATATCAAATTAAACCTTGACAACTACTCACAATTACTGTATATTATAAATTAAATTATCAACAAGAACTAGAGAAAAAAAATATGAGTAAAGTACCATACACACTAAGCGAAGATTCCATAACTGTCTTTTGGGAAGGCAAGCCTTATACAGTCCGTAAGGACAACGCAAACTTTCAAGGGTTGCGCCAAGCGCTCTTTGATGCTCGCTATGATGAAGTCGGAGATTTTCTTGACATTGCTAAGGCAGTTGAGAATTTCGTTGAAGGCGAGATCGAGGTTAAGGATGAGATTGTCTACTACAAAGGTCATCGTTTGCATGGAGTTGTCGTAGACAAGTTGCTTGAGATGTTGCGAGCAGGGATGAAGGACTCTGCGCCCTTGACCAACTTCATTACGAGGTTGCAAGCCAATCCCTCCGCTAATTCGGTTAATGAGTTGTACTCATTCCTTAGTTACAAGTCGTTGCCCAATGATGAAGAGGGTATGGTTCTTGGTTACAAGGGAGTCCAAGAAGATTTTTGGTCTAATTCGGGTAATGCTGACACTATTGTCGTACAAGGCAAGACTAATGATCGTCATCAAATCTTGAATGAGGTTGGTGCAACTATCGAAGTTCAACGCCGATGCGTGGATGACAACAAGGACAACCATTGCTCTTTCGGTCTCCACATAGGCTCTTATGATTATGCCAACAGTTGGGCAGGAGATGGTGGTCGTTTGCTTGTGGTAAAGTTTGACCCACAAGATGCGGTTAGCGTTCCTACTGATTGCGATTTTCAAAAATTGAGGGTATGCAAGTACACAGTCGTGGAAGACATCACCGACACTCGCAAAGAGATCAATAAGCCTGTCTATGAGGCTAATAAGGTCATCTACGGATCAGATTCGGACGATTGCGACTCCGATGACTACGCCGATGACGAGGATGAAGGTCGTGACTATCTTTATGATGAGGACGGCATGGATGAGTACAATGTTGCTGATCTCGCTATTCGCAACTACATCGAAAACAAGCATGAGCAGGGAATTGATCCTTCGATCAACCACATTACCTCACTCAAGGTTTGTCGTGACGAGGGCTTGCGATGCGCCGATGTTGCGCAAATCGTGCGTGACTTGGGCTTTTCCCTTGAGCGTAATGATGAGAAAACTGTTAGCGAGTTAGTGGTTTTTTCGTGAGCGAAGAGGTTGTTGAACTGGAGTATGTGTTTGTTGAGAGTGGCGATTCCCCTACCGCCCTCAACAATCAACTTTCCAACACAGTCCTAATGACAACTGGCGAGGCAAACTTTACCAATTCTTTTCTAAAAGAGGCTAACTCCCCTAAAAGGTATAAGATTTTAGAAGAGTCGGAAGATGATAGCTAATTTTTATATTAAAGACTTAAACGATCTTAAAAACATGAGGGCAGACGAATATAGTTACGATAAATTTCTTGAAGATTCCTCCGATGATTCCCCAAAATATTCAGATGGAATAGAAAACCAAGTTGAAGAACAGGGAAGTAATGATGATAGTCTTGAGCGACCATCATCAACTTTACCAGTAAAAAATAAAGAATATTTAAAAATAGCAATTCATAATGTCCTAGAATTAGCACAAGAAGGAAGAGATCAATTGCTTGAATGGGATTCGGACAGGATATTAGCAGATAAATCCTTAAAGATTGTAAAAGACTTTTTATTGTCACTCAAGGATGCGAATATAGAATTGGCTAAATCCGATTCCGATTAACTATCGTCCACTATGTTAGACTGTCAGACTCCCAAGGGTCAAATCTACATCAAGAGCGAGAACTTTGTTGCAGATAAGATAGAGGAGTTATCAGAGGGCAAAGCAAAGCTAATCAAGTTTCGGGCGCTTACATCAAGTGCAGACAGATTTGCGGTATCAACTATTAGCAATAAAAAATTAGCATTAATAGAAATAAAGTCACGCAATTTAACCAGAGCAAAACTAGAACAGGATTACAATAGCGAATACATAATTTCAGCAGATAAAATAAATCGTTGTTTAAAGATAAGCGTAGAGAACAAAGTACCTTTCTTTATCTTCGTGAATCTAATGCAAGATGAATACATTCTGAGAATGAAAATCGCCAATGCTCAAGGTGAGATTGTAATACCCCATAGAATCGCCAAGAAGACCACTCAAGCCACTTGCAACGGAGGGTCAAAGGTGGACTCCCTGTACCACTTTAAAACGATTCCTCCGTGCGCATACTTCATAAGTAAGTCATAAGCAATTACCAAATAAATTCTCTTGCGCTTTCTGCTTGACTTTTATACCCATCCCATATAACATACAATATACAATCTATAACCTTTATATAGACCAATATACAACCAAAAACATACATAACTAAGGAAATATACAGGGTTTATATAAGAAAATACAGAAAAATGAATTGCTTTAATGAATTGAATGGGTTTGGTGAATGTGACCTACTCATTTTAAATATATAAAATATATAATTATTAAAATGATATATGAATTCAGAGAAATATGAAATCAACCGAAAAAAACTTTAGAATAAAATACTTTTTAATGTCAAATCCATCTGAGGTAATTGAATATAATTTAATATTATCAAATAAAATAAATTTACATAAGCAAATAAAAGAAAAAATAGGATTGCATGGGATGGAAATAATAAGTGTTGAAGAGTATAGCGAGGAGACAAGATCATGGAGTTACGCAACGGCATAAAGAGCGCCCGAACTTTAATAAATAAATTAAATAAGTTGTTAAAATTTGGTGGTGAGCGAAAGGCGAATTCGGAATCGCCAAATAAGAAACCGCCGAAGCCAAATAAAGAAGACCGCAACCGATGGGGGTTTCCCTGTCCGAAGCAGAGATAATAAATTCATATTTTTTCGGCTTTTTTCGGCTTTTAATAGGTTTTTTTAGTTATTTTTAGCTTTTTTGGGCTATTTTGAACAATTAATTTTTTTGCCAGTTTTTGAGAAAATTTGCAAATAACACATATAATAGCGCCCAAACTTAATATTTTTTTATATAAATGAATTAAAATTAGTTGTTGACTTGTTTCTGGATGTGTGCATAATGGGTAGCATGATTAAAGAAGAACTGATTCCCAAATTATTTGATGGCGCATACAATGAATACAAGGGGCAGGTAGATCATGAGGATTTCAATCTGTTTGTGGCTAAGGACATCGTTGATCTCTTCTGGGAGTTAGACCAGAAACTCTCTCCCAACCCGAAGGCATTGGATGGATTCCATGAGATCCAAGGAGACATGATAGACACCTTGACTTTCTTCATTAAGCAAGACCCGACCAGATTAGAAGGAGAGGCGCAAATATTTACAAATAAATTAAATAAATTCTTAATGGGGGTAGAACTATGAACTTAGCTCGACAAATAAACAATCTTTTGGACGATATTTTAGAAATAAATAAAGCCAGAGATGATAAGCTCAAAAAGCATCGCTCAAAGCTAGAGCAGGAGGACATAGAGGAGTTATCTAATGGCGAAATAACGAAGAAAGAGCAGGAAATAAATAAAATTACAAATAATGGTCAGAATATAAGAGATTTATTTACTAATGATTACTATATCAATGATGTATTACAGGATAAGGAAATAAGAGAAAAAATTCAGAAGAAAGATTTTATAGATGGCATAACAGGTAACATAAACAATTGACCCCGCCAATTTAATATGATAAATAAAATAATTTTAATATTTTTTGATATAGTGAATAAAATAGTTTTAATAATTTCGGCGCTATCTGTTGTTGGATGTCAGTCAAATAAAGATTATCAACACCCTATAGTAGTACCACCACCACCTAATGTGACCCCGCCAAATAAAGCACCAGCGTTTACTCCTGTACCTCACCCTGCCTTCATACCTTATATGCCCTACCGCATTGCGAAGAAAGTTGAAGAAAGTGAAAAAAAGTCATTGACTTTCATTAGGGAGTAGCATATACTGTATTTTTATCAATCAGGAAATCAAGGAGAAAAACATTATGAGTACAGCAGGTAACGCAAGAGCATCGCAAATTGCCAGAGATGTAGAGAAAGGCAAGTATGTTAAACAATTTAAATTCGCCAACTACGGCTCGGTAGTGGAGGATAGCCTCCAAGCTCAACAAGCACAAGCGGATGCCCGATTAAGGGAGATTCAAGCACAACGAAAGGTGCGAGCAACTTAATTCTATGGTATTGTGGCGCGGAATCCTCTTTTCTGTGGTTAGTTATCATCACCCATTCAGTAATCACATAAAAGCTGAATACATTTTTTTTAAATAATGATTAAAGAAGACACTAAGCTAACTATACGAGTAGTAATAGGAATTATTATTATTTGTGGATTAATAGAATTAGTATATCAAACGCTTTAAATAAAAAGCAAAAAAGCGCTTGACAAATAACACTTTATATACTATAATGTATGGCATGTATTGCTAGAATCAGAATTCTTGTTTGGTTCAAGTAGTTGAGAAGGGGTAACTCAATTAAATAAAATCGCCTCACTATTTTTGTTCTTTTATATTTTAGTTTGTAAGTAGGGATCTACTTAATAATAATCAAATAAATAATTTATGTGGTTATGTTAGGAACTAGCTCGATACTTGCTTGCAAACGACTTTATCTACAAATAAGGTTTTAACCTTAAATTTCGGTGGAAGTTCTAATGGGATTCCTTGTTTGTAGAGTCTTTGGAGTGAGGGATACCTCGCTCCTGTGGGTGACTTCCCCTTGAGAAGGGGGAACTAGCGAACAAGCCTGTGATAAGCGGGCTAAGGTATGCGAATCTCCTGTGGTGGGAGTGGTGGAGTCCAATCGGATGAGCCAGAAACTCACCAGTTTTATTCGTAGTGCGAAGTAGGAACATTGAACTGATGTTTATCCCGAAAAGTTGAGAGTATACAGTAGTCTCTCCCCACATCTTTTTCCTCCCAAGTCTACTGTATGTTTGTGGACTTCTATGATTGGAACCCTCCTCGTTAATTCGGGGAGGGTTTTTGTTGACAAATGTCTGCCCATAGTACATACTGTCCTAATCATTAACCAACAAAGGATACAACATGAACTTACTACAGATGAAAACGCCCGTAAATTTAATCAAAACAATTCTCAAACAAATGGGTTATGTGGACGCAGAGCAATGCAAAGAGCTAGCCTCTTACTTCCCTAATGCCAAACTAATCATACAATGGGGATACCTCCCCAGAGAGGCGTGTCCTGCCCAAGGAGTTGCCCAACGAATTAAAGAGGTAGAGGACTCCAATCGCGACTATGTTCGCTCAGTATGGTTCACTGCCGATGATGTTAAATATCTCAGAGAAGTCTTTGAGGTTCCTCAACAATAACATGAATAATATAATATATGATAGAAAGCTCAATCTGTGCCTTAATTTTTGCCTCCGCAATAAACCCAACCAATGTAGCAATATACCTTCCATTACTTATGCTCACATTAGCCTTAATGGTTTATGACAATTTCAAACAAGCGGAATAACAAATACATATACCTCAAATACATAGATGAAATGACTTAGCTTAAATATAAAAATATTAAATAATTAAACTAGACCTTAATTGGTCTGGTTTTTTTGTGTCTGAATTCAAGGTTAACATTTGGTCATAACTTGTTGAATATCAACGACTTACGACGGCGCGCGGGGGGCGCCGCTGGCCTAACCCCTTGACAGTCAGGAACTTACGACTATTTTACTTAAAACGAAAAAAAAGCTTGCGTTTAACCCCGAATCTGTCATGATGGTTATTATGAAAGAAACAGTAAAAGTCCTAATGTCCCGCGATGGTTTAACCCAAGCCGAGGCGGTCAAACGAGTAATCGGTTTTTTCAAGACAATGGAAACCGATATTAGAGAGCATGGAGGTTGCCCCTCAGAATGGGAAAACGAGTTCGTCAGAGAGTTTGGTCTGGAGACAGATTTCTTTGAAGATTTCATCTTTAGGCTTGCATAAAATCCTGAACCCCTATATATTGGAGCAATGAAAACATACGAAAAGATCGAAGAAGTTATAGAACACCTTCTCTATTCTGAGATGGGTGGAGAGGTTGATTACAGCGACCCTTGGTATCCAACCTTCAAGTCTTTGCATGAGCTAAAAGAAAAAACATTCGAGGAAGAAGAGGGACTTCCATATTTCAGACCACAAACCGAGAACACCATAGACAAGAACGAAGCTAAAGATTTCAACGCTGAAAGTTTAGTCAACAAGGAGAAAAACTAATGCAACTCAAAGGAATAATCTCAATGTCGGAGTTTTATGAGCTAACAGAGGAGATCGCGCAATTGATTGACGATAAGCTCAATACGGACATAGATGATCTAAGTAACATCAACGATTTAATTGAAAAGCAAATTCAAGTAGCTTACAACGCACAACAAGTAGAAAACATACAAGTTAACGGAGGATAACAAAATGACGGATCAAGAAATTAAAGACACAGTAGAGAGTTGGAACTGGAATCTCAGCATCTTTGAGATATACGATGAGGTAAAGGACATGGGCAAATTTGGATACAATGGTAGCCAAACAGAAGACTTGAGTCGCTTGCTCAACCATGCGTATAATTACTTCAACTATGACTCAATGATTGCGGAGCTAATGAGCTTTCTTGGAGTGGAGATCACCGAAGAAAAAGAGTTGACAGAAGCCTCTTAATTTGAGAGAATACACACATGAATAACTTAACAGAACTAAGAGAACAACTCCAAGAGGATATAATAGCTTATTTCGATGGATATGTCGGAAGATTTAACATTGATGAAGTTTGCCAAATTATCGTTGACAGAGTAACAGAACTACAAGATAACCTAGAGGAAAATTAAAGATGATTAGCTACATCCACGACAACTGCGTTCTCCCTGCCTTAGATAAACCAATCTATGACAAGGACACCGACACCTATGATTTATACTACGAGGAAGCGAGTGCCCCCTCCTGCCCATATCATTTGGACAGAGACTTGATTTGTGTCCCATTTGACACAATTGATGAGGCGAACCGAGCTTACTTAAACACACAGCCAGAGGACAATACCAATGCGTAAACTAATAAACCGAATCAAACGATTCTTCAACCCTTTGTACAGCGTTGTCTATACAACTAAGGACGGAAGAACAGAAATGTACACCATCGACAAGCCAAGCCATACCAATGAATTTGGGAATGTTTCCCAGAACCTTCGGACGGCAGGCTTTCGGGCTTACTGTCATAACCGAGAGGGCGTACGCTCTTTTCGCTACGACCGCATAACCGCTCTAAACAAGGCTTAATCATGTCAGTATCTCCAGAACTTCTTTCCAGTCGCCGAGTGAGCGACCGAGAAATCTATAAACGAAAAACCATCGCGAAGATTAGCGACGCAGTGCGGGCCCTAGGCTACCAGCTTGCTTGCCGTGAAATTTACGGAGAAAATACTCCCGATTATTATAGGAAGAAAGACGAGCACAGAAATCTTCTCAATAAGCTTTACGCCCTGCAGAAAAAGGCCTGACCCTTAGCCGGTCCTAAGTTCTTGATATTCAACGACTTAGGCCGGCGCGGCCGGGCGCGCGCCGTCGTAAACCCTTGATAGCCAACGGGTTACAACTATTTTTTCTAAAACGAAAAAAAAGCTTGCAGTTAAGCCATATTCTGTCATACTGTATATTATGAAAGTTAAGGAATTAAAGATAAGAAAGCCGATCCTTTTCACTAAGGCACGACCTTTCAAAATGAAAAACAAAATCCTACCAAGGAAACAAAAGCATAAGGAGCAACTATAATGAACAGAATGAACTTTGAAGAAGACAACAACGACCTCGTTGACGATGCACAGAACTCCGAGTATGTAATGGAGGTATCCATGTCACTAATCCATGAAATTCTTATTGAGCCAAATGAGGACAAGCTCACTGAGGAGCAGTCCATGATACTAGTAACGATAGGAGAGGCATTTAGACTGATGGCGTCCAAGGCTCGTGCTCATGAACTAAGGAATGAACTTGGCGGGCAACATCCAGATTCAGTAAATTAAAACTTGACTAAAAGCAAAACTTACTGTATATTATATTTTAACATTAACAATAAGAACTAGGAAAAAATTATGATAACTCAAAAATCCAATCTCTCAATTTGCGGTGGCGATCACGATGTAGTGACTCTCTCAAGAGTAAAGGCTACAAAAACTCCCGACACCACTTATCGGTCAAAGTTGCGGAAGGACGGCACTCAGTCCGTTTCGCATCAATGCATCCCTCATATCGAAATGATTGATCGGTTGCGTGGAGAACTGACAAGGCGAGACTTCCAGATTCAAGGCGAATGCCACAACCTTGCCCACAACAGAAAAAGTGGTAACGAGGGTGATCGTTATTTCGGTTTGTTCCAAGTCAGTCATGGCTTGCGTAAAGGAAACGATGAAAGGGCAACCATTATAGGCTTGCGTAACGCTCACGATAAAGCATTCTCCGCAGGAATTTGTGCAGGGGATTCGCCTTTCGTTTGCGACAATCTAATTTTCTCTAATGAGGTGACTGTCAGTCGGAAGCATACTGGTGACTACGATAACCTTTTGCAGGAAGTTAGTTCTAAAATCCAAGAGGCACTTGGAAAGGTTTTCGGAATGTGGAACAAGCAAGACAGTCGCATTGATGCCTATAAGAATCGGGAAATCTCCAACAGCGAGGCTAACGATCTAATCATCAAGGCTTATCAAGCGGATGCGTTGAATGTGACGCAAATTCCAGATGTTCTCAACCAATGGGAATCTAGCGATCACCCCGAATTTTGGGATAGGAATGTCAACTCTCTTTACAACGCCTTCACGGAAGTCTACAAAGGCAATCTGGGTTTGCGTGGAGGAACTAATCTCGTCAAGCGATCCGATGGACTGCATTCGGTTTTCGATCCCTTTGCAGGTTTGCTTTCAAAGGAAGTCGTAGAGGTGGAAGCTGAAACAGTAAACGCTTAAAGGCGAAATACACCCTAGTCAAATAATCCCCATTCGCGAGAGTGGGGATTTTTTTGTGCCCTAGGACAAGGTTAACATATCGTCCTAAGTTACTGACTATCAACGACTTAGGACGGCGCGGCGGGGCGCGCGCTGGCGCAAACCCTTGGCAGTCAACGAGTTATAACTATTTTCAATTAAATGCATTTTCTATTTGCGTTTTAAGGGGAATGCCTCTATATTGTTATTATGTTAAGACAAAGAAATCCAAACGACCCACGATATAAGATCGACATCACTAAAAAGGTTTTTGTTTATAAGAACCTCCACCAAGACTGTTGGTCTATTAAACAAGGGGGACTTGTCAAGGTTCATGCCACCGAGCTTAATCTCTGGATGTGCGACTTCAGGGTCAACCAAAAAGGTAGAGAAAAAGTTCTCCGAGAGAAGAGAAAGAATGTTCACGCAGGAGTTCGTGGTTACATGACCGAGTCAACTTGGGACACTTATCCCGAAGATTTATTTGAGGAGGTAACCTACAACCCCTATAAGTACAAGTCCTTCGTCATGAAAGATACCGAAGCTTCCCGTTGGTTCGCCAATCAAGTTCGCCTTAAACCTAACAAAGTACTAGTAACACCATCATGAAGCAATCAGAAATCAGAAAACTCATTCTCGACATAACCAAAGGCAATCTCAGGTATGCCGACCCTCAAGACGACATATGCAAAGAGGCGACTGCTCGCTACAACAAAGATAAAGTGGGGCAAGAGGGATATACAATTCAATCCGCAGAAGAAGTCCTTGAGGATATTATCGTAGACTTAAAGAGCTTGCAAAGAGAATTGCAAATTAAACAATCCATTTACCGACCAAACGGATTCTCCGTTGAGGAAGTAATCAAAGATAACCAATAAAACTATGAGCAGTTACGCAGAACAAGAACAAGACGCAAGAGAATACGCCGACCTAACAAGACAATTCGTGGAAGAACGATTGCTTGAGCCAACTGATCCCCATGATGGGTGCTATCTTCTCGTTGATGACGATTCAATCGAAGAGCCTGTTGCATTCGGGTCAATAGAGGGGGCAACCGACTGGTGCGGGTGCTACGAAAACTATACTGTTTACAAACTAAAGAAAGTATTGTAAAAAGTTCTAAATACTAGGGTGGTAGAATTGGCTATACGGGAGACTGCAAATCTCCGTCGATGCGGGTTCAAGTCCCGTCCCTAGTTCCATTTTTTCACAACTCACTGCACATCAACGACTTAGGACGGCGCGCCGTCGCGCGCGCCGTCGTAAACCCTTGATGGCCAAGCAGTTACGACTATTTTCAATTAAATGCGTTTTCTACTTGCGTTTTGAGCAAAACGGGTCTACATTATATACATGAACGATCAAAGAAAACTAAAGAAAGAGCTACAAAACATTATCGATCAACACCTTGCCGAAGCAAACGAGGGTTCCATAGCTAGTCAAATGGCAGTCGTGGAAGCTCAAAGTCGTCTGGACAAACTGGTAAACAATCCAGACCCAGCGCTTGCGCCAATTATCTTCAACGGCAAACTTCTATTCATAAAGTAGCAAAAACCCTTGACAACAATTAAAAACTATACTATATTAAAGGCATGATCAAACAAACTCTACTCACGGCAGGAAATGCCAAAATTGTAAAAGGCGAAAAACTTGGGTATGTTACCAAGGGGATTCATTTAGCTCCAGCGAATTTGTCGGGCTATGAGGCTTGCCAATGGCGAAGCAAAGGTTGCACAATGGCTTGCCTAAACACGGCTGGTCGTGGACAAATGGAAAGAACGCAAGACTCCAGAATTGCCAAGACAAAACTTTTCTTTGAGCAAAAACTTGCGTTCATGGAAAAACTTTCAAAGGAAATTGCCTCAAGTATAAAGTCGGCAGTAAAGAAAGATATGACGGCAGTCTTTCGCCCCAACCTTACAAGCGATTTGACTTGGGAAAACATTGAGGATGCAAATGGGCAAACTCTTATGCAAAAGTTTCCCGACATACAATTTTACGACTACACCAAGTCATTTATGCGTATGGCTCAATTTATTAATCGCAATCCCGATTTTCCAAGCAACTACCATTTGACTTTTTCAGCTTCCGAGCATAACCAAAAGTTGGTGGAAATGGTTTTGCAAATGGGCGGTAATGTCGCAATTGTTTTCCGTGGGCAACTCCCAAAGACTTGGAAAGGTTTTGAAGTTATCAATGGTGACGAAAACGATTTGCGTTTCCTTGACAAGCAAGGTGGTTATGTTGTCGGGCTTATCGAAAAAGGTCTCGCCAAGAAAGACGAAACGGGTTTCGTTCAAGAGGGGGTCAACTCATAAGCCACTATCGTCCACTTTCCTAAGTGATTGACAGTCAACGACTTAGGCGGGCGCGGCGGGGCGCGCGCCGTCGTAAACCCTTGATAGTCAACGGTTTAGAACTATTTTCGTTTATTTGCATTTTGTGCTTGCGGTTTGGGGCGAATGGGTCTATATTGTTTGTATGATTACGATTGAAAAGAATAAAAATTTCAAAGGTTACCTAAACATTTTTGTTGGTGGTTTTCTCTTTGACCAAGTTAAAAGCCGAGCTAACGCAATGAAGATTGCGAGCGATCTTGCCGTCCAACGGCAGGAAAAAGGATATACCTTTCTGGGATCACCCAAGTTGATCTCTCACAGTGAACTGCTACATGGAGGAAAGTAAGATTATGAGCAAACCAAAATTAACTCACGCCCAATGCCTTGCTATCGCTAAAAAGGAAGAGGAGGCACGCATTAAAGATTTACTCGAACAATGCGGAATGCTTTGTGATGATATTTCCAGAGTCTCCCAACGCAACGCCAGAGAAGAGAAAATGCATTCTCGCTATGCGTATTTTGATGTTGAAGAACAGAAAAGAAAGAGAAAAAAAGATCTTGCAATTTAACCTAAACTAGGGTACATTATATATTATGGAAACACAAAGAGAAGAACTAACCGAATGGGAACGCCGAGTCTTTACCGAGACTATTCAACGAGTAGAGGACAAAAAACCTCCCTTGACCTTGGACGAGGTTGAACAGATCAAGGAAGATGCCTTGACCGAATCCTTAGTCGCAGAGCATGGACTACTTGAGACTAAAGGGGAAGATGTTCAAGACGAAATGCAGTTCCTTGGCACAGATCAAGCCGAGAACCTTGACGAAGAGGACGAATCCGTTTTTGCCGTAAGTCCAGAACTGAGAGAAGCATTGGAGGGAAAGCGATAATGGAGGCACTATTAATTTTCGGGTGCATTCTCTTGCCACCTTTGGGCATAGTAATTTTCAACACTTGGGTCGATTTCCTAGACCTTTAACCATAACAAGGATAACATCATGCAATCTGAATTCTCATTCGTAGAAAAGTCAAACGCCGTTGCTCGTTACGAGCCACAAAATGTAAATCGTCAAGGCGACAAGCTCTGGTTTACTTATATCAATAAGGGGGGCGTTGCCGTCAATGCCTTTTACGAGTATAGCACTCGCAGTTTCAAGTCTGTCGTCAAAGGCGACCAGTACGGGGAAGGCGTTGCGATTCGCAACCTTGTAGCAAAACCACTCATCGAGAGTGTCTTTCGATGAACTATCCGCACTTTCCCTTTCATGTCGTTGCCGTGGACAAGACCACGGGGCGACCACGCGTTGAATTGATTTACGCACCCAACGCGGAAGACGCCAAAGGTTTTATTGCTGACTACCAGCCTAATTGGATAATCGTAGGCGTTCAGTAGTAAGTCGTTGATACTCAATGACTTAGGCCGGGGCGGCCGGGCGCGCGCTGGCGCAAACCCTTGGCGCTCAACGGTTTAGAACTATTTTTTAAAAAAATGCGTTTTCTGCTTGCGTTTTGCTAGTAATGGGGCTATATTATTATTATGAACGATTCAAAGAATAGAACCTTCCACACGATCAAGGATTTTGTTGATCTAGATTTTCACGCACATCGCACGACCCATAATGCGATTCAAGCCAAGCTTGACCTTGGTAACGGAATTCAAATTTCCGTTGTATCTCACAAGGATAATGAGCCGAGCTTTGGCGGTCTTTATGGAAACGCATCCAATGGCACTTACGAAGTCGCCGTGTTTCAAAATGATGATTTCGTTCCGCTTTCTACTGCGGATGATGTTATAGGTTGGCAAACCAAGGATGACATAAACGACCTTATGAGCAAGTTACAAGGTAACCCAGACAAGGTTGGCGACTTCATTGACGGACTACATCTTGCGAAGAGCGAAATGAGATCTTATTTAGACCTTGACAACCCACATATAAACTGAGAGGATATACAACATGGATACGCAACTGCAAAATTACCAAGCCTTAAAAAACGGAGTACCAGTACCAATGTCCAAAGGGACTTTACAAGAGGTCATTGACTGGATTAGAGTACTAGAAAGCGGGCTTGATCGCTACACACAGCATTCACCATATACAATAGAAAGAATATAATTATGATAAGCACAATCACAGAATGGGATTTTATTAAAGCCTTTGATCGGATGAATCGGTCAGCAAACTTTTCTGTCGAAGGGCGGAAAGCATTGTTCGATTTCTTTGAAGAGCAAGATCCAGCGATGGAGCTGGACGTCATTGCAATTTGTTGCGAGTTCTCAGAATACGACGACCTTGACGAGCTCAAGGCAGATTATTCTCATTCCGTTCCCGATGGAATGGAAGACGATGAAGACGTGCTGGAGCATTTCCAGAACGAAACTTTAGTTTTCGAATTGCCTCTGGGTGGCTTGGTCATTCAAGCCTTCTAAATAGGGAATAGGGAACCGCTAAATAGCAGATAGGGAACCGCTAAATAGCAGATAGGGAACCGCTAAATAGCAGATAGGGAACCGCTAAATAGCAAATACGCCCTTCTCAAACAACCAGCCCAGACGGGTTTTTTTGAGCGTGCAATATTTTTATTGTGCGCTTAATTATTTATTGTAGTGCAATTTTCCATAACCCTTTACCAGTCAACGACTTACGACGATTCCCCCGGGACCGCGCCGTCGTAAGTGCTTGACACTCAACGACTTACGCAGATTTTTGTCACCGCGCAAAAAAGCCCTCAAAAGAGGGCTTGTGTTTTTTGTGTTTATTTGGTGAGGTTTAACCCAAGGCAACCGCCAGAAACTTGGAGCGATTAAAACGCGGATTGACTGCCTCGAATTGATCCGCGAGATTCGCGGCGAGCGTTGTGAGAATGTTTTCAGCTTGCCCTGCGGGAGCCATGCGAAAAGAAAGATTGATAGTCTCGGCGACTGCTACGAAGTGTTTAGTTGTCATAATTTTTTTGTGTTTATTGTGTTTTATAGTTGAATATTGGAAACTGGTTTGCGGAGATCTTCAAGCGAAGCTTCCCAAGCGAGTTTTTGAACGAGTCGCCTATTGGCTTCCTTTTCAGCTTTGAGATGCTTTGGCTCTTGGAGCTTTTGCACGGCGTTGGCGTGTCTCCGAAGAGATGCGAAAAATTCTTTTGTTGCTTTGTCCATGGTATAAAGGTAACCCAATTGTGATGATTTGTCAAACGATTTCGCGAAGTTTTTTCAAACTTGCTGATCGCAATGCCTTGCGAAAAGCTCACGCTTGACATTACCGATTTCTTGGCGATGCCAATTGACTTGAACGGAACGAGTTCCGCGAGTGCTCGCAGTGCGAGATTTGGCGAGCTTGCCTTGCCACCATGCAAGATCGCTTTTGAGTTTGGCAAGACGCTTTTCTAGTTGTGTGATTGTCATAATTTTTTTTAACCTTTCTTAACTTAACTTGCTATAACATACCGCCGTTTTACCCTAAAGTCAAACGATTTGCAAAGTTTTTTTATGTCGTAAAGCATTGATTGTCAGGGAGTTACAGAAGCAGGTGAAAAAAAGTTTGTTTATTTTTGTGCTTTTTTGATTTTTGTCGTAAGTGCCTCACAGCCAACGACTTACGACGCTGGGCGCGGGCGCGCGCCGTCGTAAGTGCTTGATAGTCAACGACTTACAAGACTTCCACCCACCAGTAGCCTTCCGACTCGGTGACAATGGCGTCCCACCCGTTTAGCCCTTTCTGATAGGCAAAGGTTCTTGCGGCGTGTTCGTGTACGAATTTATACATTGTGTTTTTTGTGTTTTTTGTGTTTATTGTGGTAAGCTGATCCCTGCGTCGTCAAGCCATTCTTTGAAAGCAAAAACAGAATGCCCTTGCGTCAACGGCACTCGCTCGGATATGTCCACAAGGCGATTGGCTTGCCAATTTTTTTCAAAACATGGTTGCCCGATTTGAATGTCATATTTTTCTGGCTCTCTGTCGGGGTGATCGCTGGAGCAGATTATAGGCATTCCGTTGTTGCCTAATTTAGTTAAAACCCAAAAGGCTTGCATGAGATTATTTCCCGTGAATGGTGACCGACTGGATTCCCCAATCACGAATGGAAAGAATCTCGAAGCCTTGAGAAAAAGTTCTGTCGAGAACTTTCTGCCATTGTTCCCTCGTGGGAGCTTCGTCTTGCAACGGATGCGTAGGAAAGACCCTCAACATTGAGCCATTAGCTTTTAAGATTTTCACTTCCGCTTGGCGGAACTCTACTGTCTTTTCTGGTAACATATTATTAAGGTAAACTATTTTGAGTGTTTTGTCAAGTCTATTCGGAAATTGTTTCAAGAAACTTTGACCGCATTGTCCTTGTGCATAAAATGCGTTTGCTTGTGTTCTTTTGCAAGCTCATTGGCGAAAGCCTTTGCCTTGACTCTACCTTGAACTTCTCGAACAAGTTTGCCAAAGGCAAAGACATTAAAAAAACCTTGTACATTTTCATTCTTTTCTGTTCTTATCATACCTAAACAATAGACCAGTTTTGCCCGAAAGTCAAGCGATTCGGCGAAAACAATTCGACTTTTGTTTCTGCACGATTCTCTTGCGTTTGGTTGCGTTAAACACAAAAGGCTTTTTGTGTTGGGGCGGTGCGATTGCGTAAGGATATTGCGTAAGTGCCTGATAGCCAACGACTTACGACGCCGGGCGCGGGGGCGCGCCGTCGTAAGTGCTTGATGTTCAGCGACTTACAGAACCAAGAGAGCTGGCTCTGGTGGTGGTGGCGGGAGTGGGTCGCCCTGCGTTCGGATTAGTTGCTGTGCTTGTGTTTCGCTCATGTTGTTGTGTTTTTTGTGTTTATTATATTTTAGTTGCGGAAGTTACCTTAGTGCATTTCCAGACCCAAGTGCCTCCATCCATGCCCTTGTAGTATCTCAAGACTGCTTGCCAGACATTTTTGCCGTTAGACTGTACGCGGAAAGAGTGCGAGCTAGTGCGGTTTTGCACTTGGAGCATATAGGCGTCACCAGTACGATGAGCTTGCCAGCGGGCATTGTTCTTGCGAGCAAGACCAGCTTGAGCCTTCGTCAAGGGAGTGCGAGATACTTTCGGAGCAGTAGCCTTTGCGTGTATTCTGGCAAGGTTCGCTGGAGTAGTTGCGTCCAAAACTATTTTCAGAACATCTAAGTTTATGATCTTATTGTCATTCATACTTATAACATAAAGCAGTTTCGCCCGAAAGTCAAGCGATTCGGCAAAAACAATTCGACTTTTGTTTCTGCACGATTCTCTTGCGTTTGGTTGCGTTAAACACAAAAGGCTTTTTGTGTTGGGGCGGTGCGATTGCGTAAGGATATTGCGTAAGTGTCTGATAGCCAACGACTTACGACGCTGGGCGCGGGGGCGCGCCGTCGTAAGTGCTTGACTGTCAACGACTTATGAAGCTCAGAGCGTTATAGCCAGCCAGCCCACAAAGGTAGTCAGGGCGATTGTCCATAAAAGGCAGAGAGTGAATGATATTAGTTCGTTCATGTTTTTTTGTGTTTTTTGTGTTTTTTGTATTTATTTCCAGTTATTAAGTTCTCGCTTGAGATCCAGAGCAAGTTTGGCGTAGGTGTTAGCCATGCCAAGGCGGTAAATCATTTTGCTTGTATCGTTACGCTTTTCGGCTGACCTAGCCAAGAAAGTCCATTCCTGAGCGAGTGCCTCATTGACGGCAAGCTCGGTTTTTAATTCTGTTATTTTGTCCATGGTGATTTACCTTGTGGCTGATTGAATGCCGTGGTGACTCTCAAAAGTCACTAGCTTGATTGGCTTGCGTGGATGCTTCCAGTCGGCGAAAGCCTTTTCGCAAAAGTCCAACTCTGTCGGGTTGGCTTTCTTGGTGACGCCAATGCGAGCCAAAGCAAAGAACTTTTCTTCTTGCTTAGTGATGGAATTCCATCGGGTGATCTCTACTTTAGCTTCGCTAAATTCTACTTTTACTGTTTTAATCATATTATAAAGGTAATCTAGTTTTGTTGATTTGTCAAATTTATTTGCAAGTTTTTTAGACTTGCTCGTTGCAATGCCTTGCAAAAGCAATGCCTTTAAGCTCGACAATTTCCTTGCGGAGCATTGAGCAATGCTTTGCACG
>Ga0098040_1000213_pt1 | contig 27690 bp, 42 predicted proteins | sample 7_EtaG_FD_75065 | JGI IMG/M metagenome (GOLD analysis project Ga0098040, IMG submission 75065) | Marine viral communities from the Subarctic Pacific Ocean - 7_ETSP_OMZ_AT15161 metaG | ecosystem: Environmental > Aquatic > Marine > Oceanic | place: Pacific Ocean | collected 2015-01-08
AGAATACACAGGATAATTCAAGAAGACGGCATTCAAGCCAAGAAACAGTTTGAAAAAGACTTGGAAAAGGTGAATAAAAAGTTAAAAGAAATTCATTGGTTCGATTCAGAATGCTTTCGGATATATACAACCACAGGAATGTCATTGAATGAATTTTCAAAACAGTGTGGCATTAATAGAAACACGCTCTATAAATCAATAGTAAAAGTAAAAAAGATATTCAATGAGCAAAAATAAAGGAATACAACAGCTAAAATCAATACAAAAAGATTTTGAACAAACAGGTGATGTCAAGCAGTTAATGGATTCAGTTAATACATTGCCACCAGAAATGCAGGAATTATTTCAAGAAATGTGTAAAAGTGTAGAAAATGAGTAGTAAAGGAATTGGCGATGACATAAAAAAGTTCACGGACAAAACAGGATTGTCGAAATTAGTGAAAAAAATCTTTGGTGATGACTGCGGGTGTGCGGAACGACAAGCAAAACTAAATAATATGTTCCCGAACTTCAAGAACATCCGAGCATTTACAAAAGATGAAAAAGAAATATATGAAGGTGTTATGCCAGAAATAGACAGGACAAGCAGAATAACACAGGAACAGAAATATATTCTTGGGAAACTATACAAAAGTGTTTTTGATGCAGACGCTTCATGGTCAAGCTGTGGATCATGCAACAAGAAAACATTGGACAACATGAGAAGGATTTATGAAAAAAGCTGTGATATATGAAAAAATCAATTTGGGTGTATAGAAAAAACAAACGCAAAAAGCGAAAAGGAATACACAGTAAAAACAATAAACCAAGTAAAAAATATAGAGGTCAAGGAAGATGAAAAAAAAATCACAAGTATTTAGATTCTGTTGCGGTTGCAGTAGAGTTAGTTTAATACAAAAAGGAAGCTGTTATTTTTGTGATAGCAAATTTATTTTAAAAGGAAGAACAGATGACCTTTACATAAGACCAAAGAACAATGCAAAAACACACTAAGGTATATTTTGATTTTTTTGATTATGGAATGGACGATTTTATTCCGTGTGAAATGTGTGGTTCAAAGGCTGCGGACGTTCATCACTTAACTAAAAGGTCAAAAATTGGAAGCAAACAAGAAAGAGATTACATTGAAAATCTTGCAGGTCTGTGCCGCGACTGTCATAACAAAGCAGAGAATGACGGAATGTTCAATATGTTCGTTAGAATAAAACATTTGGAAAACGTATGCGCGAATGTGTATGCAATGATTGACTTAAAACGAAAACTAAATGAAAGTAGAAAAAAATAAAATAAATGTTGATTATAGTGATTTTGAATATTGGGTGAAGTTTGAAAAGTATATAAGAGAATATAAATCAGAAATTTACGAAGATGCCTATCAATGGGCGATGGATAAAAAAAATACAATTTATGAAAATAGAAAGTAAATTAATTAAAGATTTAAAACCTGCTACCTACAACCCCAGACAAATAAGCACAAAGCAGTATAACGATTTAAAAGCTTCAGTCAAAAAGTTCGGGTTGGTTGATCCTATTATAATAAATCAAAATGGAAACGTTGTAGTTGGTGGTCATCAACGATTAAAGATATGCAAAGAATTAAAGCATATTGAAATAGATTGTGTAGTGTTAGATTTAAGCAAAGAAGAAGAACGTGAATTAAATATACGTCTTAATAAAAATACAGGTGATTTTGATATGGATATTTTGGCTAACGAATTTGATATTGATGAACTTACTGATTGGGGTTTTAAGCATATTGACTTAGATATTAACATTGATAAAATCACAGAAGGCAACACAGAAGATGATTATATACCAGAAGTAAAAGAAAGCAGAGTTAAACTTGGTGATGTTTGGCAACTTGGAAAACACAGATTAATGTGTGGAGATAGCACAAAAGAAAGTGATGTTGAAAAGTTAATGAATGGAGATAAAGCAGAATTATTACACGCAGACCCGCCCTATGGAATGGGCAAAGAAAAAGATGGTGTATTAAATGATAACCTATACAAAGAGAAATTAGACACTTTTCAATTAGAATGGTTTAAAACATTTAGACCTTATTTAGATGATAATGGTTCTTGTTATATTTGGGGAAATGCACAAGATTTGTGGCGTTTGTGGTATACACTATTAAAAGATTCAGAAAGATTAACTTTTAGAAATGAAATAGTTTGGGATAAAGGATTTGCACAACAATTTGCACAAATGACTAAGGGAAATTCTATATTAAGAAGTTATAATATAATAACAGAAAGATGTTTATTTTTTATGATAGGTGAACAAGGTTTTAATAATAATGCAGATAATTATTGGGAAGGGTGGGATAGTATAAGAAATTATTTGATAGATGAAAAAGAAAAAAGCAAATTCACAAATAAAGAATTAACGGAATTAACAAATACTGCACACACACATTATTGGTCTAGAAGTCAATGGGCATTTCCAACAAAAGAGCATTATAACACAATTAGAAACGCAAGTAAAGGTCTGGCGTTTAAAAAAGAATACAACGAATTGAAAAAAGAATACAACGAATTGAAAAAAGAATACAACGAATTGAAAAAAGAATTTTATGATACAAGGGCATACTTTAATAATACACACGATAATATGACTGATGTTTGGAATTATGAAAGAGTATCAGGAAAAGAAAGACACAACCACGCTACACCAAAACCTGTTGAAATGATGGAACGAATAATTAAGTCAAGTAGTAAAGAAAAAGTAATAGAACCATTTTTAGGTAGTGGTTCAACATTAATAGCTTGTGAAAAAACTAATAGAATATGTTATGGAATGGAATTAGACACTAAATACTGTGATGTAATTATAGAAAGATGGGAACAGTTTACAGGACAAAAGGCAAAGAAATGTGGTTAATAAAAATAGATAGCAAAAAGAAAATAAAAGAATTTAAAAAGAAAATAAAATCTTTATATGAAAAGAATAAAGCATTATTATCTACAAATAAGAACACTAATAATACTAAATGTAGGGGTAATAAAAATAATAGTTAATTCTATATATTACCATTTTAAAAATCGGTATAAAAACGGAAACAATGAATAAATTCCCAAACGAAGCAACAAGATTCAGTTCTGAAAATCAACCAGAGAAACGTGGAAGACCTAAAGGCAGAAGAAATGTGGCTACAGTATTAAAAGAACTATTGGCAACACAAGATGAAAACATGGGTGGTCTTGGTGATTTTGGAAGTCCACTTGCAAAGATGTTGATAAAAATTGCATTCAGTAATGATTCTAATAACAATGAAAAGCTAAAAGCTATAAAAGAAATACTTGACAGGATTGAAGGGTTGCCAGACCAAAACCTTAATGTTTCTGCAAGTCCACCTTCTTGGATCAATGACGGCGATGTTCTGGGTGGTGAAGTATATGATGACTATGAAGATGAAACAAGCTAAACCATATTATGATGTAAAAAATTCAAGCAAAAGAATTTGTGTGTTGCAGGGTGGAACAAGAAGTGGAAAAACGTATTCAATAATTCTTGCATTGATTGAGTTTGCATATAAAAACAAAGGCAAAGGTTTGTATATAACAATTGCAAGAAAGACATTCCCAAGTTTGAGAGGAACAAGTATGCGTGATTTCTTTGATGTTCTAAACAAAGAGAATTTGTATAGTGAAGCAAATCACAACAAATCAAGTGCATTATACGAACTCTACGGCAATATCTTCGAATTTATAAGTGTTGACCAACCCGCGCGTGTTAGAGGGCGTAAACGTGATGTTCTGTTTTTGAATGAATGCAATGAGTTTTCATTTGACGAATACACACAATTGGCATTACGAACAACATACAAGATAATAATTGACTTCAACCCAAGTGAAGAATTTCATTGGCTATACACACAAATAATTGATGCAGACAGAGATGATGTTGACTTTCATATTTCAACATATAAAGACAACCCATTTTTAGAAGAAAGCACAATATCAGAAATTGAAAGACTTAAAGAAGTAGATGAGAACTTATGGCGGGTTTTTGGTGAAGGGCAAAGGGGTGTTGCTACTGAAACCATTTTCCCTTCATTTAATATAGTGGACAAAGTTCCAGAGAATGCAAAACCTATTGCATTAGGACTCGACTTTGGTTTTAGCGCTGATCCAACATCATTGGTTAAAATATACAAACATGACTTAGATTTGTATATTGATGAACTACTTTATGAAAAGGGTTTGACCAACCAAGACATTGCAACCAAAATCAAACACTTAGGTATTGACAGAAGTATTGAGATATTTGCCGATTCAAGCGAACCCAAGTCGATTGAAGAAATCTTTCGAATGGGTGGCATAAATATTAAGGGTGCAAAGAAAGGGCCGGACAGTGTGAGGATTGGAATTGATGTGATGCGAAGGCACAAGCTGAACATAACACAAAGAAGCGTCAATGCAATTAAAGAGTTTAGAAACTACAAGTGGATAAAAGACAAGAACAATGAAATCACTAACAAACCAATTGATGCTTATAACCACAGCATTGATGCGGTTAGATATGTTTGCTTGAACAAGTTAATGGTGTCGTATTCTGGAAAGTATTATATTAGTTAGACAAAAACAATAATTTTATATTTATAAAAAATGAAGAACATTAAATTAACAGTTCCAGAAAGTTGGAATGATATAACAGTTAGACAGTATCAGAAGTTCACAAAGATTCTTAAACTTCAACAAGAAGAACGACAAAGAACAATTGACATTGTTTCTGTGTTTTGCAATGTAGACAAAAAGCTGTTGAAGAAATTTAAAATGAAGGACTTGGACAAGATTTCAAACATTATTGTTTCAATGACCAAAGAAGACCCTTCAAATATTAAAATGGAAAAGAACATTGAGTTTAACAATGACAAATATGGTGTCATTCCAAATATGTCTGAAATGACAACAGGCGAGTTTGTTGACCTTGAAAGCTACTGTGAAGAATCAACAGAAAACCTGCACAAGATTTTGTCTGTGTTGTATAGAAAGCAGACAGATAATGTTGATTATTGGGGGCGGTATCAAGTAGAAGATTATGATCCATCACCAGAAAAACACACGTTGATGTTAGACCTTCCGATGAATTATGCTTTGGGGGTTCTCAATTTTTTTTTTCATTTAGGCGACAAACTTTTAGCAGATTCGGACAATTATTTGATGAAGTTGAAATAACACAGAATGAGGGAACAAGTTATGAAAGAAGGATAACAACAGAAAAAAGATACAAAAGCAAGTGGGGGTGGTATACCGTTCTCTACAATTTGTCTGGTGGGGATATACTGAAAATAGAACCTGTAACCAAGACAAAAATATACGAAGCATTAACATTCTTGTCTTATCAACAAGATTTATTTATTTTAGAAAAAGAAAAAAATGGCACAAAATTCTAACAACACACCAAACAATATCACATACAGACAAATGGTTGGAACATTTAGTGATATAGCAACAAATCACTTGCAAATACAATCATTCAATTCTGGTAGTTTAGATGACTTGGATATTGAAAAGTTAGATGCTGACAAATTCCCTTTGCTGTATATAACGCCACAACCTGCTATTGTTGATGCACACACATTAACATACTCATTTGATGTTGTTGTTGCAGACCAAATACAAGAAGACATGACTGACATTGATGACACTTATTCTGAAACACTTTTAATAATAAAAGATGTCATTGCTAATTTTAGACAAGCAGTGCAAACAAAGTCTTGGGCGGATCAAAGAACAGACATTGAAATGCCAATAAATTTAACACCGTTCACAAGTAGGTTTTCAAACTTACTGACAGGGTGGGCGGGGACATTTAATATAGTAGTTAACAATGAGAACAACCTGTGCATTGTTCCACAAACAGATAATACATAATGGCAACATATCCAAATTTTACACAAGCATTGCAGGACTTTGGAAAGGTGCAGGTTTCTGATGCTAAAGCAGGTGTTCCAGACACAGCATTGGCAACGTCAATAGAATATCAAGTGCAGGGTGCGGGAAGGTTTCAACCAACAGTTAGTTTCAAAATGAATGACTATGGTGGATTTGTTGACACAGGGGTTGTTGGAACAGGACAACCATTTGACAATGGAAGAAAACTTGATATGAAGACGCAACTGAACAGTAAAAAAGCAAATGAACTTTTTGGCTTTGATAAACAACCTGCATTTTCTGGAACATATAAAATGATAAACCCAAGTGCAATTGATAAATGGGTTATTAAAAAAGGACTTGGTGGAACAAGAGATGCAAAAGGAAGATTTATAAAAAGAAGTGCTGTCAAATTTGCTGTTGCAACCGCTATATACAGACAGGGACTTCAGGGAACAGGTTTCTTTTCAACACCACTAGAATCAAATATAGAAGCATTTAACCCCATCTTTGAAGACGCACTTGCTAAAGACTTAACTGAAAACTTAAACATTGATAAATACTTTGTATAAATGGCAACACTACAGATAACACAAATACCAACAGAAACAGCAACCTTCGTAGGCACAGCAAACACATATGCTGAACTTGTGCCAACAAACTATTGGCCGATACTTCCAATAACAATAAGAGTAACAGATGACCTCGCGGCGCTTTTTAAAGTGAAGTATATATTGAGAGTGTATAAAGACAGTATTTCAGATGCCAACCTTTTAGCCACAGTAAAACAAAGAACAAACAATCTTTCTTCAACAACAAATCAAGTTGCTATTTTTGATGTTAGAAATATCATAAACACACAACTTCAAGCAACCTACAGTGATGGTGCTAACGCAGACAAAGAAATTCACACATTGGGGGAAAATACAGTGACCAAGATATTTAGTGGAAACAATGACACAGTTCAAACCATTATATTCAAAGCAACATGGGAGAGGTCAACAACTGCAGGTGGCGCACCAGAAGAGCAGACAGGTGGCACAGATGAAGTGCAAATAACAATGTATTTCATAAATGCTACATTCAAATTGTTCAGTGTTATGGGTGAAGACACCAATCCCTTAACGGATTACAACACAGTTTCAAACATTGACTATCTACATTCTAACGCACCAGACATCACAGATACAAGAATGATGAATTTGGCACCGGGTGGTTCTTCTGGTCTTTTAAGTGGTTTAATGAACTACATAACCAACACACATTCGTTTCACACAATAGCATTTCAGAACAAAGGCGCGTGGGGTTCTAACGCTGATTATTTAGGACTGCAATTTTATGAAGCAGATGGAAGTTTAATTTTTACATATACATTTTATAACAGCACAGCACAGGGTGGCTACTTACCGGCAAGTGCGGGTTCAGATTTATCATACTTTTTGTTTGCGGGTGTTGGTTCTGCAAATCTTGAGAATTACACAGGCGCATGTTTCAAAGATGATTCGGCACTAGCAAACTTTGATGGTCAACCTTCTGGGGATGTTGTGAGAGATTATGCGTATTATAGAGTATATATGTGCGACAACCAAAACGGAACCGCTTCATTTAGGTCTAAGTATTATTATTTTGTAAAAGAATTTGACAATGCTGTTAATTGCCAAAAGCAAAAAATTATTCGTCTTGGTTGGATCAATGAACTTGGTGCTTGGGACTACTACAATTTCAATGGTGGTCAAACTGAAACAGTATCAACAGAACGGCAAACGTATTCAACAATGCTTGGTTCAAGTGCCTTAGACAGGGGGGCAACATACAGCTTTGACACGTGGGGTGCAGGAACAAGAACATTAACAACAAGGTCTAAATTGAAAAGCCAATTACAAACACAGTATATTGATGAAGCAGAAGCACAGTTTCTTGAAACATTATTTAACTCAACAGTAGTGATGCAAATACAACAAGCAGGTGTTGACACCTTTTCACAGTCTGTTGTTATTACAGACAAGTCTTTTCAAAGAAGAACAAAAGCAAAAGACAGACTGCAAATACAATATACATTCACAATAGAATATAGCAATCCTATTAACACAAACTCATAATGGAACAAGTTAGATTAGTTGCATATAGAAAAGCTACGAGTGGCGCTACAGTGGACACAAGCTATGAATTTGACTTGCAAGAAAGTCCAAACATATCTTTGAATTTTCAATTCTCAGATATTAAAGAACCGCAGACAAGAAAAGCAAATTATTCACAGACATTCAAATTGCCATTCACAGACAACAACAATGACTTCTTTCAAAATTGGTTTAATGTTAATATGGCGACACTTGTGTTTTCTACAAGGCAAAAATTTACCGCTACTTTGTTTGTGGGTGCAACACCACAGTTTGAAGGGTTTATTCAATTAAAAGCGGTATATCAAAAGGCACAAGTCTATGAAGTTGTTTTGATGTCAAACACAGCAGACTTGTTTTCTGCAGTTGGTGAAAATAGATTGCGCGATGTGTTCAGAAATGAAGATGGTTCATACAGCAATGAATTAAACCATATATATAAACGCGATAACATAATAGCATCGTGGAATGGTGGTTCTTCAAGTTTTACAAGTGATTGTGTTGGTTGCAGTGGCGCATCTTTAAGAGATGTAGATGCAGGTGTTCAAAAGGTGATGTATCCGATGTCCATAACAACACCCAAATTTTATTACTACAGTAATATTCAATACTTTTTGAACATGCCCCAATCATATATAGATGCTCAGGGATATGAAAACTCGTCTGATAGGATGGTTGACATAACACAGTTCAGACCTGCATTGCAATTAAAAAATATACTTAATCTGATACTTGAAAAAGCAGGTTTCACATATACATCAACTTTTATTAATGGTTCTTATTTTGGCAAGTTGTTCATGACAACTGCAAACAATATAGAGGGTGGAATGTTGCCAACAACAACCTCAACAACATTCCCAAATTTTTCAACAAAAGTTGGAAACAATGCAACTTGGGGTGTTTATGAACCGAATGAAGGTGGAATGCCTAATATAGACACGCCTATTCCAGAAGCAGACTTGATGACTGTTGTCCCTGCGAACACAGAAAGCGGTTATTCTTGCGTTTCTGATACTTTTAATTGTTGGAATACAGTCGAAAATTCTTTTACAAAAGTTTCTGGTGGACAAATAGAAATGTCTGTTAGTCACAGGTGGAAGATAGACAGGGTTTCAAGGGTTAATTCAGAAGAACCAATTTTATTAAAAGTATGGTTACAAGACACGTCAAACCCAGACTTAGTCTATGGCGACCCCTCTATTGTAACCACAAGTGTTGGTGATGGTGGTGGTTCTACTGATAGTTCTAGCCTACCCGAATGGCATTATTTTGACCTATCACAAATGGACATTGGTGCAACTGCACACATATACATGAGTTTTACAAACATACAATTTGATCATGCAACACTATCTTCTATAAAATTTGCAAACTCAACAGCTACGGTCTGCGGTGGCGAAATTGGTTTATATTCTAAAATCACTGTTTGGGCAATTCCTTATTCAGAAGGGGTTTACAATGGAACAATTAATGTTCCTGCTTGTATTGATGAAAACATTTTGCAGAAAGATTTTTTGCTTGATATTGTTCAGAGATTTAACCTTGTTATCATATCTGATCCAGACAACCCTGAGAACCTGATTATAGAACCTTATGATAATTATATTGCAACTGGTGAAATAAAGAAATGGACAGACAAATTAGATGTGTCTAAAGAGGTTATTGTGAAAGACACTACATCAATACAAAAAAAGATTATTCATTTCACAGATCTTGAAGACACTGACCTGTGGAACAAAGCATTGAAAGAAGAAGCGCCAGAGGTCAATGTATATGGACATTATAAGCAAATAAACAGCACAAATGAGTTTGCATCTGGTGAATTAAAAAACAATTCTATATTTTCACCATATATCAATGATAAGGTCTTTATCTATTCCGGTGACGAGCAAACAGAACTTCCAAACATGACAGTTCAATATGAAACAACATACAATGATGATGGCAATTTTATTGTTCCCGCAAAAACAAAGCCAAAGTTGTTTTATTATTGTGGAACAGCAACAACAGTCAAAGATGGCAATGACGACACTGTTACTTATTACATGCACAACCAAATTGAAGCATTGAGTGAAATAACAGCATATAGTTTCACAACCTATCCTGTGTGTTCACCATTTGACATAACACCTTCAAGTGATGCTTATACATTAACGTCAGCAAATAAATCATTGTATTGGAATGCTAACCCGCCACCACGTGGTGAATTAGATGTTTTTAATTATACTGATGAAACAGCAACGTGGTTTGCAAACACTTTATATGGGTTATATTGGCAATCATACTTAAACACTATCTATGATCCAAATGCAAGAATGATGGAGTGTTATTTGTATCTGGATGATGTGGATATTCATAACTTCAAATTCAATGATGAGGTGTTTATTAAAAATGCTTATTGGCGGGTTTTAAGTATCACAAATTATCAAGTAGGCATAAAGACTTCAACAAAGGTTTCACTGCTTAAAGTGGTTGATGACAGTGGTCCGTGTGAAGATTGTGATTATGTTGTTGGAACAGATTCAACAGGAAACAATCTTTGGAATGGGTTTTTTTATTATTGGTGTCCGGACACTGATCCAAATTGCACCCCTTCTGTTTCAGCATTGCCATTGCTCGGGATATTAGCACCAGAAAGTTGTTGCACATGTCAAGGTGGAGAATCATTGACCAACTTCCCTTTTGCAACAGGCATTTACCCTTGTTTTGCAAACTCAGGTAGTTTGCCAATTAATTTGAAAAGTCTTTTAGGTATGCGTTCAATACTATCAAAAGGACAAGCCAAGTCAATTATATTTGACAAAATAAGTGGTTACCAAAGACAACTTGTGATTGGTTCTGATAATGGACAATACAGTAGTTCCATTCTACCAAACTATGCAGATGATATGGTTATTAAATACAAGACCACACAGAAAGGAACTCCAAGATTACATGGAGAGATGCACAGAATTGTTGCTACAGGTTATACAGAGGGCAACACAAGAGGTTATGCTTATCCTGCGGGAACAAAATATAACAGAAGACCATTTGTTCCATATAACTCAAATATGATTATTAGAATCACAGGAACGGCAACAGTAATTGGTGGAACAAGTTCAACATACGCAGTTGGAACAACAGAAGGGTTTTCATGGTATACAGCTTTTAAAAATGTTAATGGAACAATAACACAATTAAGCACAGCAGGGGGACAACAGGAATTTAGTATTCGAGAGGGTGCAAACCCCACAACCTGCACATTGAATATAGCAACCACAAATGGAGAATTGCAATTTGGGTTAGATGATAGTCAAACAGACACCAAAAGAATCTGGTCTTTGTCTGTTGACTTAGCTGTTCAAAGGTTGCCAAATATTGCTTTGCCTTATGGTGAAAATTGGGCGATATTCCAAAACACAAGTAATATACAATTTATGAATTTTGATAAAATGCTATGGAATTAAAACAACACATACAGCTAAGTTCAATAATGATGTTGACACAGCTAAGAATTATTAATACAATTGAACTGCATGGAGAAAAAGAATACTGTTTTTTATACGGCATGAATGAAAGACATGACAGCTTCACAAGAATGTTTAAAGAAATAAAAAGAATAATATGGCTAAGGAAGTAAATGTAGAAGTAAATTTTGACACAAAAGATGCTCAGAAAAATGCAAAGGACTTAGGGAAGGACTTTCAAGACTTAGGCAACAGTGCAGATGATGCGGGAAACAAAGTGAAAGGTGCAGGTGGTGGCGCAGAAAAATCTGGAAAAGAAGCTAAAAAAGGATCAAAGGGTTGGAACATATTTGGTAAAGCAATGCGAATGACAGGCATTGGTGCTTTGGTTGGTGTGTTCTTTAAATTTAGTGAGGTTTTAATGGGAAACCAGAGAGTGATGGACGCGGTGAATACTGTTGCCAATACAATGTCTATTATATTTTCTGATTTGGTCAATTTAATTATTGATGGTGTTGGTGTTGTTATTGACTGGGTTTCTAATCTTGGTAGTTTGTCGGATATTTTCAATAACGTAAAAGACAAAGTGCTTGACTTTGGTGGAACGATAAAGACATACATCATTGATTCAGTGAAAAAAACCATTGAAGGCATTGGTCTTCTAGGTCAAGCAATTGGAAAAGTGTTCAAGGGTGAATTTAAAGAAGCTGCGAAAATAGCAAAAGAAGGTGTCAAAACATTATGGAATGCAAACCCTGTTGTTGACTTAACAAAGAAAACAGTTAAATATGCAAAAGAAGTGTTGCCAAAAGTGGTTGAAGGAATTAAAAAAGGTGCAAAAGCGACAGGCGAGTATTTGAAAAAAACATACGAACAGGGAAAGGCAATTGTTGACACAGAAAACAAGCTGACAAAATTAATTGGAACACTTGAAAAAGAACGTGTTGCTATACAAAAAAACATTGATGAAAAGATAAAACTAAGGGACAATGAAAATAAAACCTTTGAAGAAAGAAAACAGGCGGCACAAGAATTATTGAAACTTGAAGAAGATCTACTTGCCAAAGATATAGAACTACAAAAAGCAAGGGTTGAAAATTTAGAAGCTGAACTGAGGGTGAACCAAGACAACCTGCAAATGAAACAAGACCTTGCTCTCGCACAAGCAAAGTTAACAGAATTAGAAAACCAAGATGTTAAGCAAATAACAGAACAGACACAAGCTATTCATGATTTGACAATGGCACAAACTCAGTCAATAGCAGAAATTGAATTGCTTTCTAAGTTTGGTCGAGAAAGGGAACTTGCTGAACTTGATTTGTTTTACAAAGAACAATTAGAAAAAGCAAGAAAAGCGGGTGTGGATCAATCTAAGGTCACTGAACAATATGAAGAAAAGAAGAAGCAAATAAGAAAGAAATATAATGATATTACAATACAGGCGGCGGGGAATTTACTTGGTGCTTTGGCGGCGGGACAAAAAAAGGGTTCAGATAAATGGAAAAAAATAGCAACTGCACAAGCATTAATAAACACATACTTGGGTGTTACTAAAGCATTAAGTGATAAAGAAATGCCATTTGTTGCTAGAATGATTAACGCGGCTACACAATTAGTTATGGGTTTAAACAATGTGAAGTCAATTAAAAACACAAAAATGGAAGGTTCTGGTGGTGGGGGTTCTGGTTCTGGTTCAGCCGTTTCATCGCCTACAATCAATCCAAGTGAATTTATTGGTGATGTTGGCAATTTAGTTCCAAATCAACTTACAGAAGATGTTGCAGGAACAGAAGCACAACCTGTTCAAGCGTATGTGGTTGAAAGGGATATTTCAAGCAGTCAAGCATTACAAGAAGAACTAAATTTACAATCAACATTGTGATACGATTTATGCTTGAAAATTTGGTAGTGTCAAAAATTTTTTGTATATTTACTATGTAAATGTGATTATAATATCACAATTACATAAAACCCAAGTAAGGAACTGTGAGTTTTACCCTTTAAGAATTATGAAACACTAAGGAAAAAGGTTTAAGTAATAAACAACACCATTGTATCGCTTGGTGAAATAGACAAGAAAACTTTAGAAACTTGTCTATTTTTTTTTGCTCTAAATTCAATACGATTGTTAATAACTTTTGCCGATTTTACTTGACTTGTGTCATATTTTTTCTTATATTAGTTATAGATGATTGGGAATAGGTTGAGTGAGTTACTTGAGAGGCGGACATTATGCAGGACAGAAGTTTAGAAAATAACACCTTGATAAATAGTCAAAACAAGAGCAAGAAACCTAAAATCATCAAGTTCAGGTGCGGACACTATGCAGGACAGAAGTTTAGAATACAACACCAAGAAAAATCAAGATTATGACACAGAACAGGTTTTGACAAATAGGAACTAACAAAAGAGGTTTAAAACACCTCTTTTTTTTTGCTCTAAAATAAACAAAACACCCTTTCTTATATTTATAAAAAACAAGTCAAATGAAAAAAACAAAAATCGTTGAATTACTAATTGATGAAACAGAAGAAGTTCATGGCATTCAAGCCATTTCACTTGTGTCAAACCCTGCATTAGAACGGGGGTGGGTGGCATTAAGCAAAGACAAATTTCTTTCACTTGCAAAAGTAGATGAAGAAAAAAGAACACTTGTGGGTGTTGCATTAATACCAGAAAAACAAATACCGAGATTCGATGAAACAGAAGGTGAATATTTAGTTTTCTTTTCAAAAGAAACAATAGAAAAAGCACAAGAACTTTTCATGAACAGCTTAAAGAATAACAAAGCTACTGTTGAGCATGAAAAAGATGTTCAGGGTGTTTCTGTCATTGAAACATGGATCAAAGAAGATGACAATGACAAATCTAACTTATACGGGTTCTCTGATTTGCCAATAGGTTCTTGGCTTGTGAAAATGAAAGTATACAATGATGATGTATGGAAACAAGTGAAGCAGGGTGATTTAAAAGGTTTTAGTATCGAGGGGTTCTTTGTTGATAAAGCAATCGAAATGCAGAAGGGTGATATTTTAGACTTAGCAGAAGAATGTGTTGAGTGTGAACAAAAAGAATTGATGGAAGAAATAAAAGACGTTCTTTTAAATGCTGAATTAAGACCAGACAAAACACTTGATGGAACACCAATATATATGGACGTTGAAAAAGCTGAATTATATGGAAGTTTGTTTTTTGATTGTGTAGGAAGCCACTCGCATGAAATTGATGGAAAAACATATTACATGGGTTGTAAATCACATCAAGAAGTTTTAAAGAAAAGAAAAAAGAAGATTGCATATAAAACAAATCAATACAGAAATAAAAACGCGGAATCTATGGAAAAATACCCGTGGGATCAATGTATTGAAGACCAGATGAAAGAATACGGGGACAGGGAAACGGCAGAAAAAGTGTGTGCGGCAATAAAAAATAGAACTGTTAAAAAATAGTTTTACATTTTGAAAAGGAACAAATAACAAGTATTAATATATATAAAAAACAAAGAAATGGGTTCATTACAAAAAATCAAAGAACTATTAAGGTTCTCAAAAAAGAAGACATACAAAATCAATATGTATGCAGAAGCAATTCTTGATGATGCAAGAGTAATTGCAACAGATTCAGAAGAATTTGAAATTGGTTCAGCCGTTTACGTAATTAATGACGCAGGTGAAGTTGAAGATTTAGCGGAAGGAATATACACACTTGAAGATGGTTCTAAAATCAGAATTGATGCTGAAAGCAATGTGGCAGGGTTTGGTGAAGAAGAAGTTGTTGAAGAAGTAGAAGAAGATTTGGAAGAAGAAGTTGTTGTTGCAAAAGAAGAAGTAATTGAAGAAATTACTGCTGATCCTGTTGTTGAAGAAATTGCAGTCAAAATAAATGATGCTACTCCAGACGAGGTAACTGAAGAAATTGCAAAAGAAGTTGCAAAAGTGGTTGTCGATCATATTTCAGGAAAAGTAGAAGAAGAAGTTGAAGCGGTTGAATTGTCTTCTGATGTTATGGGCGAAATTTTAACACGACTTTCTGCAATAGAAGAAAAATACACAGAATTAGAAGAAATGCCTTCAAGCAATGGAGTGAATATTTCACCAACAAACCTTTCTAAAAATGGAAAAAGTTTATTTGCAAAGAAATCGCGTGAAGACGTCTTGGGCATGACAACATCAGACCGTGCGAGGTTTATGATACAAAATAAAATAACAAGAATTTAAATTATATTAAAATGAAACAAAGAAATTTTCAAGACGATTATAACGAGATAAATCCTAAATTAAGAAAGTATTTTTTCTCTACAACTAACCCTGCAATAACATCAACTTATGCAGGAGAGTTAGCACTTCCATATCTAAGTGCGGCACTGAAAAGTGGAAAAACACTTGCTAATAATTGGATAACAATTAAGGAGAATATTCCATACAAGGCGGTTCTGAAAAATGTTGCAAATGCAAGTCTTATTCAGGATGGATCTTGTGATTGGAATGAAGCGGGAACCACTACTCTAAGTGAAAGAATTTTAACTCCGGAGGAATTTATGATTAATACTGAATTGTGTAAAGGTAAATTCAGAAGTGATTGGGAAGCTTTAGCAACGGGATCTCTTTATGATGATCACATACCCCCTACATTTGAAGAATTTTTATTAGGTATGATAGCTGATGAGGTTGCTCAAAAAATTGAAACTACTATTTGGAATGGAACAAATGGAACAACGGGAGAGTTTGAAGGACTTGCAACAGCAAATGGTGTAATTGTTCAAGAAGGGAATGTAATTAATACTTCAGTTGACTGGTCAACAGGAACAAATGTGATGACAAATCTTGGAGCTTTAATAACTGGAGCTACGGGAGTGTTAGCGGTGTCTCCTGCAATTATTGATAAAGAAGATTTTGCAATATATGTTTCTCCGAAAGTTGCTTTTCTTTATCAACAAAGATTGGCAGAACTTGGATATTTGAACGAATACTATGTAAGTGAAAAACCACTTAATTATATGGGTTATCAAATGTTAGTATGTCCCGGCATGCCTAATGATAGAGCGATTGGAGCACAAAAATCTAATTTATATTTTGGATGTAATACAATGACTGATATGACTTCTGTTCGTGTTATCGATAGAACTTTAATCGATGGGAGCGATAACGTAAGAATAACGATGCGATACAATGCGGGTGTTCAAGCGGGTGTTATTGGTGAAACATTTTGTGTAAAAGAATCGTAGAAACTGAATTGATAAGAGTGGTTGAAATACACCACTCTTTTTATAACCTTTTAAAAGAAAATAAAAATGAATAAATTTTATCAATTCGCCTGCGACGTCAGCGAAGGCCGTTTGGTCGCGTGTAAAGATGTCATCGGTGGAATACAAAAGATTTTCTTGACTAATTACGATGAAGCGCTACTTTCAAAGCTAGTCATCACATCAAATGAAATAACTGACTTTGATTCCGCAATTACTGTTTTTCAGTATGATCTGAGAGCAAACACAGGGACATATAATGCGAATTTCACAAGCAATGATGCAAATGGAACAACGTATTATGAACAAGTTTTGGAAGTGATGTTGCAAAAGATAATTCATGAAGACATTCCAAATTTAGACAACATACTAAAAGGAAGATGTCATGTTTGGGTTCTAGATGCAAATGACAATGTGTTTTTATTAGGAACAAGATTTGGTTGCACCGTGACTGCGGGAGCAATGTCTACAGGAACAGCAAAAGCGGACATGAGCGGTTTTACTTTGACGTTTACAGCACAAGAAACTGAAAACTACATGTTGAAAGAATCTGCGGGTGTTGGAACAGCGAAATATCCATTTGATGGAATCGCTACTGACGCCAACGTGACTATCACAGTTGGAACTACACCGGCATAAACAAATATTCTATTCTGTTTGAAAAAGGGTAATCTGCGGGTTGCCCTTTTTTTTTAGTAAACAAAAAGCGTATATTTATATTTATAAAAAAGAACAATCATGATTATAGTAAAAAAAGAGTTTTTGAATGAAAAGGTTTCACACTACAGAATACCATTGGGTGAAATGAATCAAGGTCAATTAAGACACATTCAAGAAAGGTTTGGGGACAAGTATTTTGAAACACCTAAAAAGAAAAAAAAGAATGATTCAGTGGACACGGAATAATAGTATTACTTACACAGGCAATAGAATTTATGCTGACTTGTATGATGAAATGACAGCAACAACATACAATCCATTAGTTTCAATAACAAGTCAGTCAACAAACAAGACAAAAACTTTTATAGTTGCGGCAACAAACTTGACTAACAAAGAAAGATATATTCAGCTTTTGGTTAATATATACAAAGACGGAACTGAAAATCTTGGTTCTGGACAGTTAAGCATGGGGAATGCTGACTATCCATACGGCTTTTATGATGTTGTAATTTATCAAAACGGGAATGCCTTAAACCTTGATCCAGATAATGCAGTTAAGGTGATATATAAAACAATAATGAATTTCAAAGCCGTCAACAATGATGCTATCACATACACTGAATACACAGACACAATTTCATCACCAACATATATAACAAACACAATATAATGGCAAAGAAAAAAAACAATTACAATATGTCAGTAGTGGACTTGTCGCATTACAACATTCCACATATAAAAGAAGATGACAGAAAAGATTGGGTTGAATTTGGTCTTGACAATTTATATCCTCAATACTTGATTGAACTTTTTACGGGTTCAGGAATAAATGGCGCTATTGTAAAGGGTGTTTCATCAATGGTTGCAGGAGATCAACAAGACACATGTCAAGGTCTTGACGTAGTTGACAAAGATGAACTTGAAGGAGATTTGAGGGAACAGTATTTAAAATTCTCAAAGCTGTTAAAAAATGGAAGTAGAAACACAATAAAAAACCTTTGTTTTGATTTAAAATTATTCGGAACGTGTTATGTTAACGTCATTTGGAATAAGACAAAAACTGCAATCGCAGAAATAAAACACATACCGGCACAATACATTCGTTCTGGAAAAGCAGATAGCTATGGAAAAGTTAATGACTTTTACTATTGCTATGATTGGTCTAACACAAGAAAATACAAACCACATATTATAAAGGCATTTGATGAAACAGACAGAACAGAAACAAGTCAATTGCTACAAGTAAAAGAATACAACCCACAATCATTCTATTATGGAATACCTGACTATGTTGGCGGGACTGATTACATACAACTCGATATGTCGATTGCTGAACTTCATTTGGCGAATATAGACAATAATTTTATGCCCAGTTGCATGGTTAATTTTTCGAATGGAATTCCGACAGAAGAAGAAAGACGTGAGGTTGAGCGCAAATTGAACGCAAAATTTTCGGGTTCGGGCAATAGCGGAAAACTAATTTTGACTTTCAACGATGGAAAGGACACAACACCAGAAATAATTCCATTAAATACAGGTGATAATGATGACAAATATCAATTCCTATCAACTGAGGTTTCAAGAAAGGTATTGACAGCACACAGAATCACAAGTCCGTTGCTATTTGGTGTCAAAGGTGATTCTTCCGGTTTCGGAAACAACGCAGACGAACTGCGAGATTCATACTCACTTTTCAATAATACGGTGGTTAAAGTATTCCAATCAACCATTTTAGAAGCGCTAGACAGACTTTTTAGAATAAATGGTATAGACAGCTTAGACATATACTTCAAGACGCTTAAACCGGCTGATTTCTTAGACCTCGATTCTATTGATGCAATTGATGAACAAGAAGCAGGAATTGACATTGAAGATGAAACAATAGAACAAATGGAAAGCATTATTGCTAAACATAAAAAAAAAAAATTCAATGCAATAGAAGTTAAAGATGATGACGTTTGTCTTGAGTTTTTTGATGAAATAGGAATTAATTTAGATGAAGATGAGTGGTTTGAAGCGCATTCTGACGAAATTAAAGATGACAAAATTGATTCAAGGTATCATGAATTTGCTTATGCACCGGCAGGAACACCGAATGTTGCAGACAGTTCATCTGATATTGGAATGTTCAGAATACTGTATAGATATTCTCAGAACCTATCGCACAACAGCAGGTTGTTTTGTCAAAAAATGGTGGCAAAATCACAGGGCGGAACACTGTATAGAATAGAAGATTTAAGAAAGGCAAGTGAAAGAGCGGTAAACAAAGGGTTTGGACCGTATGGATCAAACACGTATGACATCAGTCTTTATAAGGGCGGCGCTAATTGCAAACATCGATGGATTAGGGCGTTTTATTTTAGAAGGATTGTTCCAAAAGGAATGACATTTGTGGACATGGACGGAAAAGAATATCAAGCAGGTGAATATTTGCCAAATGGAACACTGAATCGTTTCCGTAAAGTTTCACAACAATTTGCAAATGGAAAAATGCCGATGCCAAATGATAAAGAAATGAGAACAACAACTTGGAACATGCCAAATCACGGGTTTTTAAAACCAAGAAAAGAAACTGAAAGAAGTTAAAATTTAAAACATTAAAACGATATGGCTACAACGCACACACTTTTAATTAGTGCAGACACACTAAAAAGAAACACAACGATTTCACAATCAGTCGATGAAGATTTGATTCACCCTGTGATCCTAATATCGCAAGACAGATATATATTGCCGATTCTTGGAACTGATTTATTTGAAAAGCTACAAACAGAAATTGCAGGAACACCTTCTGGTGTTTATTTAACATTACTGAAAGACTACGTTGCAAAATGCTTGTGTCAATTTACACTTGCAACATTATATCCTGTTTTAAGATTAAGAGCAGTAAATCACAGCGTGGTGTCCATGAACAATGAACAGGGAACTTCTGCAAGTCATGATGATATACAACGCTTAATTGATAGCGCCACTGACATGGGCGAATTTTACCGCCAACGATTAATTTCTTACTTACAAGACAACACAAGTTCTTTTCCTGAGTATTCAAGCAATACGGACGGAATGTCGCCAACAACAAGAAATTACTATAGCGGAATTAACATGGACACAACTATTGATGACAGAAACTTAAAGTCCTTATTGTCTGCAATGGGCGTTAAAAATATATGTTAATGAGGGGGAAATATAAAACAAAATTTTCTGGTGGAAACTTCAAAAAACTAAAGAAATATATTAAAAAATTAAACTATGGCAAATCAAAGACTAACAGACAAAGACCTTCTTTCAGCGCAGATATATAGCGACGATTTATTTCATATTGTCGATGTTTCCGACACCACAGGATCAAGTGCAGGAACAAGCAAGAAGGTTGAAGCAAGAAGATTAATCGTGACGACCAGAGCTTCATGGTCGAATGCAGAAATTCAAGCATTAAATTCTACAGCACAAGATTTATTTTCACCCCCTTCAGGTTATTATGTAATACCTATTTCCGTGACGCTATTTTGTGAACACGCGGCTTCAGATGAAAGTTCTAACAATAGTATTTATTTCGGCTATACAGGGTCGGGAACAGGTGCTTATTGGGATACGGGTTCAAGAATAATGGGTGGCAAAAGCTCAGACCAGACATATATGTATGGTGGCGGTGCGCCAACTGCGGGTGGTTTAGCACATGCAGGTGATATTTCTGGTGTTTCTTTTAAAGCGTGGTCGAATGGCGCTTTTAATGGTGGGTGGTCTGCGAAGGCATATTTCACATGCACCATGATTGAAAAATTGTAATATGTTAAAATATCTATTGTTAATTTTTCCATTATTGTCTTTCGGACAATTTTATAAATATGCTACTATCTATGGCGGCATGTCATTGAATTCTACAATAGCACCAATAGAAACATTTTCATATACTGATGGACAGCTAATAGAAACAACACCAGATGACGGTGCTAATTATCGTTATTTTGTAGGTATTAAAAAGCTATCAAGGTATCGGTTTGAAAAGAAACCCAAATTCTACTATGATGGATTGGAAGAAAATGCAAGTATATTTCGTTCACCTGTTGACAAATTTGAATACTTATTGCAATATGAAAGAATCAGAAATTTAGGTAGAGAATATAAAAACCACAATATTTGGTTCAGATATGTTGGTAGTTTTACAAGCATTAAAATTGAATCTTCTAACAATGGCTATATTGACTTGCAATACAAATCACTAGACATGCGTCTAAAAGCCGATTTGGGTGGCTTTAGAGGGACTTTTGGAGGTGTTGTGAGGTATCACCCTGTTTACGGCCTAGATGTCTTTAAAAGAGATTTTCCTAATTATAATGATTTTGAAGCGGTAGCAACAGAACTTGGCTATACTAACGAATTTTATTTTGTAGATGCAAATAACAATGGACACTTAGACAGATTAGAACAGTCTTTTTTTAGGTGGTTGCTTGGCGATAATGTAGTTGCGCAGAACACAGCACAGTTTCAACAATATTACGCAACCATACCCGCGCAATATAATAGAGATAAATTAAATGAACTTGGCAATCAATACACACTTTCTGGTGTTGTTGGCTTGTCTTATTATCTACACAAAGACAACTTCTTTGTTTTAGCTTATGGAAACTATTTCTTTGTAAATGAAAAATTAACAGAATACGGATCAGACACAAACGATTATGACTTTGGGGTGATAGCAAATTGGAAGATGAACAGGTTATTATCGTTTTACACACAATTAGAGTATTTGAGATACTTTAATAGAGAAAACTACACAATCAATTTAGGAATTAACTTAATAATAATATAAATATATGGAAACTTTAAAAAAAATAATTAACAGCAAAAAGTTCTGGTATGCTTTCACTATGTTCATTTTTATAACGTGTTCAAGCAGCTTTGGAATTACAGAAGGTGAAATGTCTAACTTAATCTGGATTGGAATTGCTTTACTTGTATCGCAGGGAATTGCAGATTGTAAATCTTGTGGAAAATGAAATTAAACGAAAAGTCCGAATTTACCCTCGACCTCAAGACAATAATTTTAATAACGGGGTTTGTAATATCGCTGTCTGCAACTTATTTCACACTAAAAGCAGATGTTGAAGAAGCAAAGACATTGCCGAAATTACCAATTTCAGAAAAAGAGTTTGAACTAAAAGATCAACTAATTCGCCAAACCATACTCAACAACGGTTCGCAATTGGAAAATCAACAAGAACAACTGAACAAGATTGAGGACAAAATTGACAAGATTGATGAACGACTTTATGAATTAAATAAGTAATTATGAATGTAGGACAGATATTATTGGTTTTAATGGGACTTGTGTTTTTTTGTTTTGGATCATGCAATGGTCAAGTGAAGGTGATACATTTTAACAGCGAATGGAATAGCGATAATAATTTTGATATTGCACAACTTAAAGACTGTGAAACAGAAAACATAACAATATGCCACAACCCAAAAAAACAAGAAGAACATTCAATTATGTCTGTTCCTACAATCATTGTGTTTGATGATGGTGAAGAAAAAATGAGGTTTGAAGCGAATATAATGATGGAACTTGAAGCAACAAAAAAAGATATACAGAAAGAAATTGACAAAATAATGTTGGAAAAATTTGAATAATGAAACTATCTGAAAACTTTTATTTATCTGAGTTTACAAGAAGCGCAACAGCAGACCGTCTTGGCATTAACAACAAGCCAGACAACCATGATATTAAAAACATGATTGATTTGTGTGATAATATATTACAACCTGTTCGCGACACTATTGGCGCAATTAGAATAACGTCAGGGTTTAGACACCCAGATTTGTCAGTGGCAATTGGATCAAGTAAACGCAGTCAACATTGTTCTGGAATGGCGGCGGACATTCAGTTTCATAAAAACGGAACAATGAACAACAAACTATTAATGGACACAATAATTCAGAACTGTGAGTTTGACCAATTGATTGAAGAATTTAATTTTTCGTGGATACATGTTTCATTCAGTTGTGATAACAACAGAAATCAGATTTTGAAGGCATACAAAGATGAAGACAACAAAACTAAATATGTAGATATAACACATAACTATAAAGCAATATGAATTTTTTAAGTAAACTATTTGGCAATTTAAATCTTGATGTGAATAACCTCGTTGATAACTTAACAACAACGAAAGAAGAAAAGCAAGAATTAAAAATTAAATTTGAAGCATTGTTCTTAGAAGCAAGAGCAAAAGCAGAAGAACAAATAACAAGAAGGTGGGAATCTGACAACAAGGCGGGTTGGCTTCCTGCAAACATCAGACCTTTGGTATTAGCATTTTTAGTAGTGTCAACAGTATTATTAATTTTTATTGAAGGTGGTATAATCGAGTTTTCCGTCAAGGAAAATTGGATTGATTTATTAACGATGGTTTTGATTACCGTGATTTCAGCGTATTTTGGCGGTAGAAGTATAGAAAAAGTGAAAAAGAAATAAAAGACAAAAGAACATACCGTTTGAGATTAACAAAGTCAGAACATGACAGGGTTAAAGATTCAAGACAAAATGGTGATGAAATTATTTTAGTGATTTCTGATTTACACATTCCGTATCACCACCAAGACAGTATTCGTTTTCTTAGAGCTGTCAAAGAACACTATAATATAGAAGATAATAACCCAAATCATCACATTTTTAATTCTGGTGATGAAGCGGACTTTCACGGAATTTCTATGCACGACAGCGAAACATCATTGCCAACGCAACACAATGAAACACTCAAAGCACGTAAAGTTTTTAAAGAATTAGAAGCGTTATTCCCAAAAATGGTGCTTGTGCATTCTAATCACGGAAGTATGTTATACAGACGTGGGAAAAAGCACGGCATACCTAATTATATGTTAAGAGATTATAACGAGGTTTTAGGCGTTGGTGATGGTTGGAAGTGGTTTCCTGATTATAAGTTTAAAATGAACAATGGACAATGGCTATTTATGACACACGGAATGAAAAAGAACGGACTGGCACTTGCAAAAGAGATGGGAATGTGCGTTGTGCAGGGACATTATCACACCACTTTCGAAATAAATTACACATCTTCACCTTTGTCGCTTTCATGGAATTTGGCTGTTGGCTGTCTTATAGATGACCACAGTTTAGCGTTTGCGTATAATAAGGTTAATTCTGCAAGGGTTATTTTGGGTTGTGGAATAATAATAAATGGACAACCAAAACTTCTTCCAATGGTTCTTGAAAGGGGTGGGCGTTGGAATGGTGTGGTGAATTAATTATATTTGTTAACGAAACTTAAATATATGAGCAAACATATTTATAGTGAAAATTTAAAACTTGGTGCTTATTATACTTATGATAAAAACAACAATAAAGTTTATGATCTGAAAAGTATGCGACAAGATTTTAAAGAACTAATAAAAAAATTGAAAAAATAGAAGACACCTGTGTAGGTTTTAAATGTCGTCTTCAACCTGCAAATTGAGTTCAGCAGGTGTCTTTCTATTCTCCTTTTGTTAATAATTCTGTTAACAACGCAAAACCCTTCTTTTTGATTATATGGATTTTTTTTCTTATATTTGTTGTGAAAATAACTAATAATAGAGAAAAAATGAGAAATACAAATTTATGGATAGTATTGAATGAGGAAACCCTAAATACTATGAAAGGTAAAAACAATAAAACTGCTAAATTTTCCACTAAAGAAGAAGCGAACGAAGTGGCTTCTGGTAAATTAAATATGTGGGTTGTGGTTCATGTTAATTTTAATCACAAATGGTTAAACCATACAGTATAAATAAATAGTATTAATTTAAAAATAGAGAAAATGAAAGAAAAATCATTATATGACAAAGAAGAACTCATGCAATTAAGCAAAGAGTTTTTAGTGGCGACAGTTCTACAATTAGAAAAAGACAAAACTTATTGGATCAATAAAGCACAAGAAATTCATGAAGAACACAGAAAAGGCATGAGGGAAATGTGGGACTTAATAGATAAAAAATAGATATGGAATTACATATAAAAGAATTCAATACAGAAACATCTGATGGTATGAAAAGTGCTATCATGTTTGAAGCAAATAACCCTGAGTATAAATTAATAAATAGCAGGATTGATCCAACTTGGTATTTTGAAAAAATGATTAAAAATGATTAGAAGCAATTGCTGTAGTGCAAGATATTGGTATGAATTAGATTGTTGTTCAAAATGTAAAGAACATTGTGATACTTATGATGATGATAAAGAAGAAGAAATAAAAGAATTCAGAATTGATGGCAAAGGATATTTTGGCGGGGTTGTTCAAAAAGATTCTATTATTCCATTTTTAGATATTTGCGACATTCAATATGGTTCTGGTTATATAAAATTTAAAGGCACAGAAACACAGCTTGATGATTTCTTAATTGAACTCGGGAAAAATGAGATGTGTTTTAAAACAATAGGGGTTCACACAATAAAAGATTAATTATGATATATAAAAATTTGCATGATATAGATACGTTTGCTTGTCATGATGGTGAGGTTATGTTGTCTGGACAAGATGAACAAGGTGAATCATTTACAATTGTTATTCCCGCCTATGAATTTATAGAATGGGTTGACATGGACTATATTAGAGAAAAATTAATTGAACATATAAAAGAGAAAAAATTATGAGATTATTGGAATTTGTAAAAACAGGAAAACAATATACATCAAAACATGGTGGCAAATGGTTTCACATATATTTTAAAGATGACTATAAAAGCTACAGAACAGCTTTGTTTGACAACATGAGAAACTTTAGTAATTGGCAACAGATTATAAACAATGCAGAAAGAGGTGATTTTATTGACAACCTTAAAATGAAAATCTACAAAGGAAAAGAGATTGTTGACGCAGATAGTATGCCAAAGTTAATAACAAAAGAATTCATGGAAGAAGTCAAAGACTGTTTGTATGAAGACTAAAAAATAATTATATTTAAACAAAAAACAGATATGGAAACAAAAAAAGACATTTTAAACAGATTGTTTAAGGAAAACAATTTAACAGACGAAGACGTGTTCAAGCACAAATTTTATAACATCATCACTAGAAATGGCGTTGATAAGATTATGTCAAAAAATTCTATTAATATAACTTATGAATTAATATATAATTCTCCTGACCTGAAATATGTTATAATAAAAGCAACAGGAAGTATGGGCGACCAAGTTATAGAAACATTTGGCGAATGCTCACCTCAAAATAATTCAAACAGTTATGGGGTTTCAATGGCAGAAAAAAGAGCAAAATCAAGAATTTGTTTAATGCTTTGTGGCTTGTATGCACAGGGTGGCGTGTTTTCAGAAGATGAAGCAGATGTGTTTAAAAGAAGTAATAATCAATAAATAAATAAGATATGTATAAAATTAGAGGTGAAATAACCAGTATAGAAAACGAAAATATTAATACTCAAAAAGGAGATTTTGTTAAAAAGCTAATAACCATTGTAGAATCTGATACAGGGTTTGACCACGTGCAGCAATTTGAAATCTTTGGCAAAGAGAAGATAGATGTAATAGAGCATTCAAGAAAGCTGTCAACAGGTCAGTATGTCAATATAGATTTTTATATAAAGAGTAGAGAATATAAAGGAAAATTCTATAATACTTTAATGATAAAAGAAGTTATGATAGAAGATTCTTCAACAAGATTAGCAGAAGAATCAGTTCCATTTAGTTAAATTTTTACGCCCTCTTGCATGTCTGGTCTGTTATTTTTTTCTCTATTTTACAGGCATGTGAGGGGGTTTTTTATAAAATAGAGATATGAAAAAAACTTACTTCAACCACGATAGTTCGGCAAGAACAGATTTACGTATAATCAAACTCAGGGCGAAATTAGGATATGAGGGTTATGGCGTTTTCTGGGCGTTGTTAGAATTATTGTTCACAGAAGAAAACAAACTTTGTGTTGATGATTATAGTGAAATTGCATTTGGTTTGCAGACTGATCCTAAAATTCTAAAGCAAGTCATTGAAGATTTTGATTTATTTAACGTAGAAGATGATTGTTTTTATTCTAAGCGATTAAATAAACAAATAGAAGAAATCAATTCTAAGTCCAACAAAGCTAAGGAGAACGCTTCTAAAAGGTGGAAAAATGCAGTTGCAAAGCGAACGGATAGCGGTCGCATTGCTAGTAGAGTAGAAGTAGAAGCAAAAGTAGAAGTAAAGAAAAGTAATAAAAAGGGTGTTGATTATTATAATGATATTTCTTTTCCTGATTATTATGATATTCATTATGCTAAAAGAATTGAACAGGATATAAACAAGACAAAAGAATATCACGAACACCTTAGAAGTATTGGTTATATACAACAAAGAAA
>Ga0098040_1000218_pt1 | contig 27385 bp, 44 predicted proteins | sample 7_EtaG_FD_75065 | JGI IMG/M metagenome (GOLD analysis project Ga0098040, IMG submission 75065) | Marine viral communities from the Subarctic Pacific Ocean - 7_ETSP_OMZ_AT15161 metaG | ecosystem: Environmental > Aquatic > Marine > Oceanic | place: Pacific Ocean | collected 2015-01-08
GCTACTGCTGCTTATTATGCTGCTGCTGCTTATTATGCTGCTGATGCTGCTGATGCTGAGGCTTCTTATGCTGCTTATGCTGCTGCTGATGCTGCTGATTTTGCTGCTGATAATGAAACAAAACAAAAGATCATGGATTATGCTACTAAGTTATCGGAGGAGAAATTATGAGAGAGCCAGAACAAACTTGCCCAAAAATAGATCAGGTAATTAAAGAAAACGAATCAATACAAAGCGGTGTCGGTGAAATTATTGAAATTGCTACTTCTATCGACAGTATTGTAGCAGATATTAATTACGAAATGGAGTGGTTACGGACAGCTAACGAAGAATTAAGGTAGTGGGGAAATTATTGGAAAAATCAGTACGAAGAATTAGAAAAAGAGGATGATAAAAATGTTTAACCCGAAGACAACAAAAGGGAAGTGGATTATCGACGACGGAATCATTAAATCATTAGATAATGAAGTAATAGCAAATGCGAATCAGACCCACATTTATAATGCAAAAGCAATCGTAGCAGTCCCAGAGCTATTAGAGGTTTACAAGGCTGCAAAAGAATATATGACGTTTCATAAGGAAGAGGACCACACTCGATGCCGCATTAATTTAGACATTGCAATAGAAAAACTAGAGGAGAGGCATTGTAAGTCAATTAAGGATGTTGAAAATAATGAGAGAGTTTAAGTTTAGGGCGTGGGATATCGAAAATAAGAGAATGATTTATGGGCAAACTCCTGATAGTCCATCCAGTTCCTGGATATTAGCCTTACCAGATGAGGGGTTTTTAAAGATGCAATACACAGAACTTAAAGACAAGGATGGGAAAGAGATTTACGAGGGGGATATTGTTTCTGTAACGGGGAACCAAATATTTGAGATTGGTAATTTTTTTAGCGAAAGGAATATACGACTCGTTGAGTTCAATAACGAAAAAGCTAGTTTTGGTTGGAGTATAAGCGGACTTATGTTCTGTAAGGGCGCTCAATCTTCACTTGAAAGCATCGGAAATAAATACGAAAACCCAGAGTTATTGGAGGAGAAATAATGAAAGAATGTGTTATTACATTGGCAGATGAGTATTGGAGGGAAGAATATGGCGAAAATTTTAATTCCGTTAAGAGAAGAAACCCGCTTGCGTACAATATTGAAAGGATCGATCCTATCAATAAGGACGCAGATATCTGGGAAAGTGAGGGGCTATTACATGTAGATAATTATATGTATGTGTATACCTATCCACTAAAATATGTCAATCGGTACACCGTCAGGGAAAACCTAGAGTTATTGGAGGAGAAATAATGAAAGAATGTGTTAGGTTGAAAAATAAAATAAAGGAGTTAAAAAAATGGATTTAAATCATAGTAGCTTTTTTGAGCGAGATAACGAGAAGGAATATGTCAATGTTCCACTGAAAAATCAGTTATGCAAGATTGAAAGCATTATTATTTCTAATAATAATGAGCCTTTAGTCAATCGGTTTGGCAATAAAATCGCTAAAATAACTTTTAAGATTGTTAAGGGCGAACATTTGAATAAAATCAGTGTCCAGGAATTCAATACGGATGTGACCACGGGTTACGATGGGACAGAATATACACCTAGCTTATTGAGGTATCTCATTTTAAACACTGGTTTTTCTGTTGAAGAGGAAGCAGGAAAAAAAATAATTCCTGAAAAGTGGTACGACGAAATTGTAGGAAAAAATGTTATTGTGAATTTTAAACAATCGCCAGGGGGCTATGTTTCAATCCAAAATACACAATCAGAAATTTAAGTCCTATCATTGCCAAAGGGGGGGGTGACAACGATAGGGGGAGTGAGAGTTTATTATAGTTAAGGGGATTAATCAATGCGAATATTAAGTTTAGTTTGGTTTTTTTTAGTTTGGTCATGTTTTTTTTGTTTTTTAATTTTAATTGTTGATGTCAGAGGGCTCGAAATTCAAAGAGTGAATAGTGTGCGTGACGGTGCAACTATTTTTGTCGATTTAAAAAATTGCGAAAATGATATTTTTTGTAAAAATATAGCGATACAACTTTCAGGGATTGATGTCCCCACCAACGAAAAAAAGGAAAACAGGGAAAAGGCGGTTGCGGCTAGGAATTATTTATCAGAAATAATTAACAAGGCCGTTTATTTGGAATTAAAAAACTGTGACAGGGATGTTTTATTTAGACTTAACTGTGAGATTCGAGCAAATGGGTTAAGTGTGAGCGAAATAATGATATCTACAGGCCACGCCAGATATTATAATGATTAGAAATAAACTAACAAAGGAGGCATATAAGCGTGAAATCAATAAAATTTGTGGTTCCAGGCAAGCCAGTTCCATACGTAAGAACAACCCAGAAACAAAAGTATTACGACAAGCAGTGGGCGAGATACAGCGCATATTGCCTCATTGTACAAATTTCTTATTTCCTGGCCGTTTTGGAATCGAAATATGCGTCGTTGGTTATATGCGGGGGGACGTCGATAATGTCGGCAAAGGAATCCTTGACGCGTTACAGAGCACAGCTTATGGCAATGATCGGGACTGCGACGACTTCCGCTCATATCGAGATCATAATTACAGCAGGAAAAAAACAAAAGGAGCAGTAAATGACTAAATTTAAATCACAAGTAATATCATCTTATTTTAATTATATTGAACTAGAACAAATCCCTTTTGTAGCGCTAGAAAGCATAATAAAAGCTGTTAACCGTAACGAAATATCCCCTCCGAGCTTGGAATTTAACTTATCTGATGTTGTCAGAAATTATCTACTTGAGGAAAATAAAAATGAAGACCCCTTAAATCATGCCTTAGGTGTGAGAGTTGGAGATATCGATGGTTTATATGACATAAAAAAAGACATTGCTATGGTTAAAGAGAGAATGGAATTTTTAGTCAAGAATTTTAGAGACCCAGGAAAAGAAACATGGAATATGGATTTGTATATGGATGAGACATTTGCAAGTACAACTGAAAAAAAACAAAAAGGAGCAGTAAATGATAGAATTTATCAATAACCTTTGTACTCAACCCCTTTCCTTATCCAGTATTGGCTTTGCGATTTGTTTGCCCGTATTTATTTTTATTGCTTGGGTACTATTGACATATTTCAACGACGAAATACCAGTTTTGAGGGGGTGGCCTACATTAAGCTACAACATAGAAAAGATTTATTCTGTGACATATCTACCAATAACTGGGACAATATTTTTAATTTCATTAAAAATGTTAAAGATCATTGATTGGTCATGGATTTATATAACAATTTTGTTTTGGGGACCTTTTCTTCCTTTGCATCTATTTTGTATGTTTTTTTGGCTTGTGTTTGGTCCTTATGACTTTTACTTAACAAGGAAAAAACAAAAAATGGAGTATGAAAAATATGGTATACAAGTCCCTCACGAGTTGTTGGCGCTTGTAAATCAAGACCTTGTACAAGTAAAACACCCTATATCAGGTCATTACGTTAAATTTTACCGTAGTAGAGGTCAATTTTTAAGGCATAAAAGCAGTTCTGGTCCGTATAATAGAATTCCTATAATTAAAGAATGCGACGGGTCGGCATAATTTAAAATGAAAGCAACGGAAATTAACATTAAATTAGCATTAAAGACTGGTGAGGGCATGGCGACAGTTCTTAATCGTGTGATTGCGTGTATTCGATCTGGCCATTATCACGGTAAAACTGTATCGCCCGCGACATTTGAAAAGAACGGGTATAATTTTTCGTATACCATAGAAGACAAGGAATACGAAAAAATCGACTTTAAATAAGTAAAAAAAAAGGGGGGGGTAATGAAAATAAGCCACGGAAATAATTTTAATTATGATCCTGTGTCATTTAAAGAAAAAATGATCGTAATTATCAGAAAAAACAAACTCGATGTGAGAAAATTAAAAAATAACAAGAAGGTGTACAGAACGTTAAGTAATTCAGATTGGCTGAGTCATGGCATAGGGCATCATAGACCAGGGTGATAGAATTTAATTTAGAGGGGTAAAAATGACTAAAAAAATAGAGTTCAAAACAGAAAAACGTAAAATTTCAGAGTTAAAGGGGTGCGATTACAACCCGAGACAGCTAACTAAAAAGCAATATAGCGACCTAAAAAAGAGCATTATCAAATTTAATTATGCTGAAATAGCACTAATTAACACAGACAATACAATCGTTGCTGGGCATCAACGGTTAAAAATATTAGAAGAAATAAAAGGGGCGGATTATGTCGTAGATGTACGTGTGCCTAACCGTGAGTTCACTAAAGAGGAATTTGATGAATATCTGATACGGTCTAACAAGAATACAGGCGAGTGGGACTGGGATATGCTCGCTAATAATTTTGATACGGGCAATTTAAAGGCATGGGGGTTCGAAGATTCTGAATTCGGGTTTACGGCTCATGACCAAGATAAATACACCGAAAAAATAGAAACACCTACGTATAACCCCACGATGGTAGTTAAGCCTGGCTTAGATACATTATGTGCGACCGAAAAAAGGGATGTTTTAGTCGAAAAAATTAATAGATCAAAAATACCTAAAAAAGAGAGGGATTTTTTAATTTTGGCGGCGGAAAGGCACTTGATGTTCGATTATGAATTAATCGCGGAATATTACGCACATTCTAATAACGAGGTGCAATCATTGATGGAGGATTTAACTTTGGTCATAATCGACTTTAATAAAGCGATTGAACAAGGATACGTGACTATGAACGAAAGTATATTAGCTCAGTACGAGAACGATAATGCTGAATGATTTTGCGGTTTTTATATTATCTAATGGCAGGGCTAATAGGGTAATAACGTATAATACATTGCGTAGATGCGGGTACACAGGCTTAATCTATATCTTAGTTGACGATGAAGACGCAGAAATTAACGAATATAAAAAAAAATATAAAAGCCAAGTTGTTGTATTTTCTAAAAAGAAAGCTATCGAAATAACAGATAGTGGCGATAATTTCAGGAAGCGTAATTCTGTTGTATTTGCTCGTAACATTAATTTTGAAATTGCCAAAAAAATGGGGATCAAATATTTTTTACAACTGGACGACGACTATTCATCCTTCGATTATACTTTTAATTCTCAATTTCAATACATAACTAAAAAAACTAAAATAATTAAAATGGATGTAATTTTTAAAATATTTTTAAATTTTTTAAAAAGCACAAAAATTACAACGATAGCATTCGCGCAAGGGGGTGATTTTATTGGTGGGGTTAATTCAACGGTTTCTAAGCTATATTTAAGAAATAAAATGAGCCGAAAGGCGATGAATAGCTTTTTTTGTGCAACAGATCGACCCTTTAAATTTTCGGGCCGTATCAATGAGGATGTTAATACTTACGTTATGATGGGAATGCGAGGGCACTTATTTTATACCTATGGAGGCATTAGACTTAACCAATTACAGACACAGGCTAACGAAGGGGGGCTGACTGATATATATTTAGACTTAGGCACTTATGTTAAGTCGTTTTATTCTGTGATATATGCCCCGTCGTGTGTTGGCATTGCGAGAATGGGCGTTAAAAACAAACGGATACATCATATCGTCAAATGGAGGTTTGCTGTACCTAAATTTTTAAATGAAGAAATTAAAAAATTATAAAAAACTTTTCACTATTTTAATAAAAAATATAAGTGTTTTTTGAGGGGAAATTAATAAAAAAAGATATGAGCAAATATAAAAAAATTAAGTTGACAAAGTTTACACATAAAAAAGGGGAAAAAATGGGAATAACTAACAAAAAAATAATAGAGGCATTTCAAAATACAGGGGGTATCGTATCCAAGGCCGCTATAAAATTGGGCGTGTCGCGTCAAGCAGTATATAGCCGAATCCAAAAGTCAGAAGAGCTTGCGAAAGAACAGCAATCAGCTAAAGAGACAGCACTTGATCTTGCAGAAGATAAGTTGCTGTCGAATATTAAGGCTGGCGACAACACGTGTATTATTTTCTTTTTAAAAACACAAGGGAAAAAGAGGGGTTACGTCGAAAAGCAAGAAGTAGAACAGAGCGGAAGTTTGAATCTCAATTCAAGGCCTCAAATAATTTTCAATGACCCGCCGATGCCGAAGGTTAAGCCACCTAAAATTTAAAACAAAATGGGGGAAAACGTAATAAATCTAAGTAGCAAATATAAGCCGTTGTTCAAGGTCATAGCGGACGACAATATACGCTATGTTCTTATGGAAGGGGGCAGGGGAAGCGGTAAATCTGTTGCTCTTAGTACCTTTCTTAACCATTTAACGTTTGATGCAAAAAATAAGATATTATTTACACGGTACACAATGGCATCGGCAGGGACATCGATCATCCCTGAATTTAGGGAAAAAGCGGAATGGTTGGGTAATGAAGATTCGTTTATTTCTACTAAAAGCGAGGTGATTAATAAAATAACAAATTCAGAAATTATATATCGAGGATTAAAACCTTCTTCAAATACAGCTAATTCTGCCTTAAAATCCGCGAACAACGTCAATATACTAGTACTCGAAGAGGCACAAGAATGTGCAGATCATGATTTGTTTGAGAGGGTCGATTTTTCTATACGAACAAAGCATAGAAAGAATCTAATAGTGATTGTTTTGAATCCTATCGATAAGGGGCATTGGATATTTAAGCGATTTTATGATGATAGGGGCAATCGAAGGCGCACCGACACCCTTTATATCAAATCATCGTATCTCGACAACTTAAATAATCTTGACGATTCATTTGTAAATATGGCCGAAGAAATGAAAGAATCGAACCCTCGAAAATATGACAATATTTTTATGGGTAATTGGTTATCAGATGTCCAGGGTGCGTTATGGACATTTAAGATGCTCGATAAGGCAAGAGAGCCACGCAAACTAGGACCATACAAGCGGATTGTTGTTGCTATTGACCCAGCGGTATCATCGAAAAGGACAAGCGACGAGACAGGAATTATTGTTAGTGGTATAGATACGTTAGACAATCTGATAGTTATCGATGATATCAGTGGGCGATATACACCGAACGAATGGGGAAATAAGGCGTTAAACGCGTATTACAAATATGAAGCAGATTGTATGCTAGGTGAGGTCAATAATGGAGGTGATTTGATCGAATCAAACATCAAAAACCTAGATCAAAACGTTAAATTTAAGCAGGTGAGGGCGACGCGCGGTAAAATATTGAGAGCCGAGCCGATAGCAGGTCTATACGAATCTAATAAGGTATATCACGTAAAAAGATTCCCTGAACTCGATGAACAAATGACCTCGTACACGGGTGATGGTGACGTATCGCCTGATCGTCTCGATGCATTGGTCTGGTCGCTTACCGAATTAAGCGAACGAAAAAGTGCATTAACGCACTGTATAGTGGTATAATTAGACTTATATAGTTGAACTGGGGGGGGGTAAATTGTTCAATAAATTACTTAATTTCATTAAAAAAAGCAGCGCCACGAGCCTGGCATACAATAGCTTGGTCGGGCAGAGTGCATCATACGACAATGAATTCGATAGAAAGAAGATGCAGACAGAGGGCTACGAACAGAACATCGTTGTGTATCGTTGCGTGAACATGATAGCAGAAGAATTGGCGAAAGTGCCTTTTGTTTTATTCCAGAACGAAAAGAAAATTGACTCACATCGGTTACTTAACCTATTGTCGAAGCCTAACCCGATGCAGTCCAAGACTGAATACTTTATCGATGTTATATCGCAAAAATTGATTACGGGTAATGCCTACATTGAAGCGGCGGGGACAGAGGAAGTGAACAACACCCCTCTTTTTCTTTATTCGCTAAATCCTGAAAAAATTGAAATTAAACACGGGGTTAATTCGATCCCTCACAGCTACGAATTTAAAGATAATGGGCGTTCGATAATTTTTCCTGTAAGCGTAACGGGTGAATCTAACATCCTACACCTCAAATCGTTTAGTGCTTCGAATATTTTTTATGGTTTTTCGCCTATTCAGGCAGCCGCATACAATATAGATCAATTAAATTTCTCTAATAAATGGAATAACAACATATTCAAAAACGGGTGTAATCTGGGTGGAGTATTCGAGACAGGGGACTTAACGCCCGATCAAGTCAAAGATTTGCAATCGTCACTTCAAAAATTCAGAGGTGCCGAATCTAAGCGAGACATAATCTTGCCGTCGGGCGTTAAGTATACGCAGATGGGGCTAACCCAAAATGATATGAATTTTGTCGAAGGAATTAAAACGTCCGCCCAATTCATTGCCTTCGCTTACGGCGTACCTTACGACCTAGTCAATACAGATCAAGCGAAATATGAGAATCTGGAAAAGGCGAAAGAGCTGTTATGGGATAACGCCGTTAAGCCTAACTTAGAACATATCATCACTGAATTAAATGCTTGGCTTGTCCCTCGGTTTGGCGTGGGTTTAAGGTTGGGTTATGATGAGGATGCCGTAGAAGCCATAGTCACTAAGCGAGCTAGAAAACGGAAGAGTTTAGATGAAATATCGTATATGACCACCAATGAAAAGAGGATGGCTATGGGACTTGAAGAATTAGAGGGTGGTGACGTCTTACTTACTGAAATGAATAAAATACCCCTCTCACAAGTAGGAATTGGTTATGATGAGGTTATGCCAGACACCCCCAAATCCTACCAGAAAGAATTGATAAAAAAGGGTTTCGACGAAAAACAAGCCGAAGTTCTATCGAGGTTAGTATATGACCATAGCGACTAGTAGTAGCGATAAGGCACGTGAAAAAAGACGATTCAGCCGTTTAATTGATATTGTTTCGATTAAATATTCAAACAAAATTAGAAAATCGATTAAAAAGGCGATTTTTAATGCGTCTAAAGTGTATTCCGAACGAGGACATTTAACGTTAGGGTTAATGGACTATCATCGGCGAGAGCTACGGGCAATAGCTTTTCAGATGTATTCTACATCTATTGATTTAGCTAGCGAGCGACAATTTCAGTCGATCAAAAGTGTTTTTAATTTACAAATAGAAAAAAAGGATGCGGCTACGAATTTCCATCAGCTCGCATTTGATTTTATCATGCAGAATGGAATGAAGTTAGCGAAACAAGTCACAGAAACAACGAAAAAAAATGTACTGGGTGCCATCTTACGATCACAGCAAGAGGGCTTGTCAGTGGACGAGACGGTGTCTGTTATTAGGGACAGGGGGGACATATTAAGTAGATCAAGGGCAATAACAATAGCTGTTACTGAAACACATAACGCCTTGTCATGGGCGAAGCACGAATCAACCAAACAAATTTCAGAGGAACTAAACCTAGTGCTTCATAAAGAATGGGCGGCGGTAGAGGATGGCAGGACACGCCCTAGTCATGCATCGGCAGATGGTCAGCGGGTCGATATGGACGACAATTTTATCGTAGGTGGCGAAGCGATGAAGTATCCAGGTGACACAAATGCCAGCGCTGCTAATACAATAAATTGTAGATGCACGGAGACGTATGTCGAAGACAAAAAGCCAAAAAGGAGTGTTTGAGATGGGATTTAAAGATTATTCAGAGGTTGATTCTAATACTATTAACAATTTTTATAAATATATTATTAGTATCGGCGGTTGGTTCATATAATGGGATTATTTGATTTAGTTGGCGATTTAGTTAGTTTACCTGTATCAATCGCGAAAGATGCTACTGGAATAAAGACATCTAAAGGAACTAATACAGGTGAGAATATAGAAGAAATAATCGACGATCTCACTGGTTGGATGTAATTTTAAAAGGGGGAAACAATGGAAAAGAAAGAAGTATTAAATTTAGGGTTTGAAATAAAAGAAATTAAAGACGACTGTATGAATTTTATTGCTTACGGAAGCACAACAGGTGTCAAGGATAGAGATAACGACATTATCGAAAAGGGTGCATATTCGAACATCATCAAAAAGGCAGAACAAACAGGGAAATACCCAAAACTACTGTATCAACACTCGCGCCATGATGTAATTGGAGTCATAGAAGAACTTAAAGAGGACAACAAAGGACTTCTTGTTACGGGGCGATTCATTGATACCACAAAAGGCAGAGACGCCTATACAGAAGTTAAAGAGGGTGCTATTGATAGCATGTCGATTGGTTTTATAATTGGCGATTTTAAGTTAAATAGTGAAACTGGTGTGCGTAACATTCTAATAATCAAAGAGTTGCCAGAAATTTCTTTTGTAACTTTTCCAGCTAACGAACAGGCCAACGTAGTACAAGTGAAGCGATTAGATGGTACAATAGATGTTAGAGAGCTCGAAACGTACTTGCGAGGAGTATTTTCGAGAAATGAGGCGAAAGCTATCATTGCGGGGGGGGTACCCACACTCAAACAGCGAGATGCTGAATCATCCAAAGAAATAGAAGCGTTAAACGAAATGTTGATTTTACTCAAATCAATTTAAAAAATACATTAAGGGGGACAAAAAATGTCAGACGAAGTTACTAAAATACAAAATGAAATTAAAGAAGAAATTAAAGTGCTTGTTTCTAACGTGCAGGCGGAGGTTTCTAAAACGACTAAAGAAACAGTCGATCAAAAAGCAAAGCTAGGGGCTATGGAAGCTAAATACACCGAATTACACGATAAATTGTCAGAAATTGAAGTCGATAACCAACAATTAAAACATCTTCAAAACCAATTTAAAAATTCTGACTCCAATCAAAAAGAAAAACAAGAAAAAGCAATCAAATTAGAAAAAAAATGTTTTAGCGATTTTCTTAAAGTTGGAGTACAAAAAGAATCTTTTAGTACCTATATGCCACGTTCTGATTCTGGGCGAGAACTTAAAGAGTTACGCACGGATATACAAGAGTTTGGTGGGTATCTCGTAGGAACTCAATACGGGTCAATATTAGAGTCCAATCGTTCTGAATTGGGATCAATAGCACAAGATTGCAACGTTGTTACGTTGTCTGCAGGGGTTAATTCGATAGAATATCCATTAGATGACGACGATATAATTCAGCCGACTAATGTAAGAGAAGGCGGAGGAACGTCAACGACTGCAACAGAAAAAATCTCTAATGTAGAACTTAAGGTCAACGACCTTATGCGTAAAGTCACCTTGACGACCTCTATTCTGGACGACGGAATTACTAACGTTGAGCAATGGATTGCTCGAAAAGTAGCGCGAGGATTCGCATTAAAAGAAGAAGCGCAGATACTATCGGGTACAGGCGTTAATCAGGCGAAGGGTATTTTAACTTACACGGCCGATGCGTCTACATCCTACGGGGCGTATACCAGGGATCGTATCCAGCATATTACTTCTGGGGCTGGAGATGATATTGATTCTGACACTGGGCTTGATAGCTTAATCGAATTATTGAAGGCGTCGTATTCTTCTAATGCGAAAATGTACATGCATTCGACAACAGCATTCAGGTTGCTAAAACTAAAAGATTCGGACGGCCGTCCATTGCTTGATCCGGACTATTCCAAAAATCCTAACGGAAAAATGGTTTATCGTGGTTATCCAATTTCGGTACAACAGTCGATGCCTGTAATTGCAGCTAACGTATTCGCTATCGCGTTTGGCGATCTTAAGGAAGCGTACACAGTCGTGCGTAAAAATGGATTCAAGATAATTAAAGACATTTACACTGATGACAACAATGTGATAGTCAAAACAAGTCAACGATTCGGCGGTGCGGTTACTAATTTCGAAGCTGTAAAAGTAATGAAGGTAGCGACCTAATTTTTAAAAAAAAGGAGTTAAAAAAATGAATTCAAAAATCTATACAGACGTTAAATATCAACAAATCATTGATCCAGCCACGGTCACAGCAGACGCTACGAGCGCGACTATCGACCTTGACGGATATGATTCGGTTTGTTTACTGGCGAACATTGGTGAGTCTGCTGACACACTGTCAAGTTCAGTTAAGATTGAATTAGAGGCCGAAGAATCGGTAGATAATTCTACATGGACAGATGTTGCAGATACACACCTAACGAATTATGTTGCTGGCACGAATGACGGAACCTTCGGTGTTATTGATGATGCAGCCGAAGACGACGCACGATATATTTGCGGATATACCGGCATTAAAAGGTATCTTCGTGTAATCGTGAATGTGACAGGGACGCACACTAATGGCACTCCAATATCTGTTAGTGCAGTGTTTGGAAGTCCAAGAGTAGCGCCCGTTAATACAGCAACCTAAAGGTTAAAAAAACAGGGTAGGGGGGTCGGCTCCCTACCCTTGGGGGTTTTAAATGAAAAAAATAAAAGTTTTAAAAAATTTCAAGGGATCAAACGATGGTTTTAATGTCATAGAATTTCTAAAAGGTGATTTTTATAAAATTTCAGATGATTTATATAATAGCCTAAAAGAATCGAATTATTTTTCTTTAGCAGAAGCAACGGGAAAAAAAGTAGTCTCTGATAATTTTTACGAAAAAAAAGTAGTTTCGCACAAAAACAAAATAAAGAAAAAACAGAATTAAATATGTTTATAGATACTTTGAAGGTGGAATAATAATGAGCATATACTCGCGGTTAAAATTACATACAGCACCATCAATCGAGCCTGTTACACTTGCAGAAACTAAGGCTCACTTACGGGTCGAGAATTCAGCAGATGACACCATCATTGGGAATTTAATTACATCGGCAAGGCAGATGGCCGAACAGTATACGGCGATGTGCTTCGTGGATACGACCTGGGATTTGTTCATGGACGAATGGCCTGCCGCATATAACGATCCGTGGTGGAATGGCGTGCGCGAGATACCCATCGGTTATTACAATAAGAATTCATATATTGAGATTCCTATCGCACCGCTACAGAGTATTACGCACATTATGACCTATGACAATTCTGATACAGCAACAACGATAGCCTCTACAGAGTATCAGGTGTCTACGTACTCAGGAATTAACCCGAAAAGAGGAAAAATAACATTACGTGATGGCGCTATATGGCCGAGTTTTGACCGAAATGCGGACGGTATAGAAATTAGATTTGTATGTGGGTTTGGAACGGCAACAACAGATGTACCCGAGACAATACGACAGGCATTGCTAATTGATATTGCTTTTCGATACGAAAATAGGGGCGACGGTAATATATCTGAGAATTCAAAAAAATTACTATCCCAGTACCGGCCAATAATCCTATGATCGGAAAACTTAAAGATCGGATAGAAATATTAAATAAAACAGAGTCTATCGGGGATGCTGGCGAGGCCACCGATACATGGTCTCTTTCCGTTACGGTATGGGCGTGGGTTAGACAGATTTACCCGTCTTTTGCAATCGATGACGGAAATAGGAAAAACGAGAAACATTACGATATCATTATCCGAAAAAATCAAAATATAGATATAACCTCAAAAATTAGATACAACGGGCAGTATATGAGGGTCGATAGTTTCGCGGAAGTCGATAATATAGAGGAATTCTACATAATTAAGTGCGCGCAATCGATTAATGAATTAGTAAGCGTTAATTAAGTACGGTATAATTTGTTGAGATTTTAAGATTTTAAGGGGGACGAAAAAATGTCAGAACAGAAAATAATCAAAAAAATAATAGGGAATAAAGAGTTCCAGGACATATCTAACTATTGCGAATCTTTATCGGTACCATACAAATTGTTAAGACCTATATTAGCGTATATCGAGGCTATTCCCGATGTCGATGAAAACAAAAACAAAAATAAAAATAAAAAATCTTAGTCGATTAGAACGCAAGCTCTTGCGGATACCGTCCGATGTCTTGAAGCCGTTGAAACGTCAATTATTTTTATCTGCTAATTCAGTTAGCACGACGGCGATAAAAGGTATTCAAGGGGGAAGCAGAACAGGTGTAATCTATTATCGAGGCGGTAAATCTGCTCAACGTTCTGGACCAGGTGAATATCCTAAAACAGATCGTGGGGGCTTAGTTAGTAGTATATTCGTTAAGCCTATCAAGTCTATAGGGGGTCTCGGCTACGCGGTAGGAACGAAACTTAAATATGCGATTGGGTTAGAGTTTGGGAAAAGAAAGATGGCCGCTCGCCCGTGGTTATTCCCCTCATTTAAATCGAACGTTAAAGAAATTAAAAGAGACATTAGAATCGCATTAAATAAGGTTCTGAGGAGTTCTGCGAGAAGATGACAGGTTTTAATATATATGAAGTTCAAAAGGCGGTGACAACGGCTTTAAAAGACAATTCAACATTGACGGGAATGTTGGGGAATGGGGTCAATGGCATTCGGGACAACGTAGCATCCGCCAAGGGCTTAATTTTCCCATATCTCGCATACACAGACATACAGGCCGAGTCTTTGGATACTACGAGTAGCCAAGGCTCCATTATATATATAACCATCACGGCCTTCACTAAAACAGGCAATAAAAAAGAAGCCAGCGACATTATGAAAGCATTACATACCAGCTTGCACCGCTCGGATTTAATCGTTACAGGATTTGGTTATGCCATGAGCCGATGGGATGGGTTCAGCACAATCATGCAAGAAGATGTGAACGCCGATATGTTTAGTGGTATAATTAGGTTTAAGATAACGCTCGGCGTTTAAATAAATAGGGGGGAAATTATGACGAACAAAGCAAATGGGGACGATTTTAAGGTGTATATCGGGTCGGTTGGGTCTGGTACACTGCTTGCTCACGTAACGAGCGTGGGATTTTCAAGCTCACGCGATATAGTTGACGTTACCGATAAAGATTCGAGCCAGAAAAGGGAACTTTTAGGGGGGAGCGGGAAGCTAACTAAAACGTTATCAGTTCAAGGCTTTTATTCAGATTCGGCGAGTAGGACTACACTTCAAACAAATCATGACGCGGGAACTAAAGACGACTACTATTTAGTTTACCCGTTAATGGATAGCGGGAATAGCACCGCGAAAACAGAGGCTTTCGAAGCGGTTATTTCTCAAATTGAAGCGGGTGGGGAAGTGGCAGGCGAAATGACATTTAGTGCGACATTTGAAGCGAGCGGAGCGGTAACAACTGTTGCTGAATCGTAATAATGTCACGTCCGAATTTTAAACTTTCTGTAGATTCGAAAACTTACAATATTGAACCGTCTTTCAGGTTGCATGACGAAATAGAAAATGCATTAGACATGTCATTGTATGATTTAATAACGAAAGATGAATCGTTAAAAATTGGTGATCTTTTTAATTTCTACAAAGCGTTGCCATGCAAGGACTATTCTTCGGATGACCAGCTAAAAGAATGGCTTTCAGTAAATCGCAATGAGGCAAATAGCCAATTTTCGAATTTTATTCTTTTTTTACTTATGCCTGAAAAGCAAGAGGAAGCCGTAAAAAAAAAATAAATGGTAATCCTGTATACCAGCGGTACAGAGAATATTATAAATTTATGCTTTTTCATTTGAAATGGTCGCCACGGGACATTAAAGATGCGACATTATACGACCTTAATCTAGCGTGTGAAGCCTGTAACGAATTTTACGGTGCAGAAAATAAAACAGACTTGACGAAAGAAGACATCGAAAGATTGAAAAAATTAAAATAGGATATTAAAAAAATGGCAAAATTAGATAGTTTAGTCGTCGAAATTAAAGCAGACTTGACCGATATTCGTAAAAATATGAAAAATGCGGTTAAAGCGACGCGACAATCATCTAAAAAAATGACAGATAGCAATAAGCTATTAGCAACTGGATTTAATAAGGTTCGTATAGCGGCTATTGCTGCTGCGGCAGGCATTATATATATGGGTAAGCAGACATTAAATGAGGTCGACCGTATCCAGAAGTTAGGAATAAGGCTTGATGAGACAACCGAAAATCTTAGTCGCATGAAATTCGTCGCAGAGCAATCAGGAATCGAATTCAATACGCTTGCTATGGCCTTTCAGCGGATGCAAAGACGGGTAGCCGAGGCCGCTAAAGGGACGGGGGAAGCTAAAGACGCCCTGAAAGAATTAGGGTTAAGCGCTAAAGATTTAAATCAATTAAGTGTATCTGAGCAGTTCATGAAGGTTACAGAGGCAATGAACGAAGTCAAAAATGGGTCAGAAAAAACACGTTTATCAATGAAATTATTTGATTCTGAGGGGGTTGCGTTGATTCAGATAATGAACCAAGGAACACAAGCTATAAATAAATTAGCGAAAGCGACCCCAAATGTAATCACACAGAAAGACGCTGATAGGATAGCTACATTTAATGATAATATGAATGTCTTAAAAAAGAATATCCAAGGTTCAATTATCCCGATGCTTTCTAAAATGGCTAAAAAAGTAAATAAAATTTTTGAAGTATCTGACAAAATCAAAAAAAATGAACTTGAAAACAAAATAGAATCCACAAAAGAAAAAATACGGGCTTTAGATAATCAGCTAAAAAAATTAAACGCCACTAACAACGAGAGCTCAGAATCAGTGCATATGTTTATCAAGTCCGTTAAAGACTCGTTTGTTGCATTGGGAGGTGGAAAACCACAGCAAGAAGAGTATATAACTGATATAGAAAGAACAAAAACTGCGTTGAGTAACGCAAGGAAAGAGCTAGAAGGGCTACAAAATTTAAATGTTGGTGATGGGAGCGTTTTTAAGGCAGCCAATTCCGATGCTGCCGTGGTAGATATTAAAAAAGTGGAAAAGCAAGCAAAGGAATCTAGCACTACAATTAAAGACGCTATGATCGGAGCTACAGATCAATGGTCTTCTCGATTAACTGATGCGATTGTCGATGGGGGTAACATGTTTGAGTCTTTAGCAGATATAGCGAAAAGGACAGCGGTCGAAATGATGATAACAAACCCTTTTATCAGTGCGCTACAAGGCGGAATTAATAATCTTATGACGCCGAGTCCTACGTCCGGTCTTTCGAAAGGTACAAATGGAATGACCATAAACACATACAATACATTTAACCCGAATGTAGCGGCCTCTGTTCGCGCTGAAATAGCGACGGCAGCGCCACATATACAAGCGGCATCGATCGCGGGGGTACAAGCCGCATTGAGCAACGGAAAAATGAGGGTTTAGTGCTATAATAAAAAACTAAAAAGGGGGGGGTAAATGCCGTTATCAATACCAGCAGTTCCAGGTTTCATTTCGAGTCGATTCTACATTCAGAATAACACTCAAATTTTCAAATCTTCGTTAAACGGACAAATTCAGCGAAGAACCTTGTCGGGCTCCTATTGGATGGCCGAGTATTCGTTACCGCCAATGTCACGGTCAAATTGGTCTGCATGGCAAGCCTTTTTCAATGAACTTCAAGGGCGAAGGAATACGTTTAATGGATTTTGTCCCGATTCTAAAACCACACAAGGCACGTCTACAGGAACGCCAGTTGTTAAGGGCGCGAGCCAAACGGGTAATAGTGTTATTACCGATGGATGGACTATATCTACAGCCATTTTAAAGGCGGGTGATTTTATTAGTTTCGGCGGCGAACTGAAACAAGTTAGTTCAGATGTTAGTAGCGATGGTTCGGGTAATGCGACAATTACCTTTCAGCCAGGAATAAGAACAAGTCCCAGTGATAACGCTCCAATCACAATCAATAATACAACGTGCGAAATGATATTAATCGGGAATGATATTAATTTCAGCGTCGGGATTGACAGGGTGTCGGAGCCTTTGACCTTCGCTGCAATGGAGGTTATCAGTTGACCCGCTCCATTAATTCAAGTGGAATATCTAATATTACAGGGGGTGATGTATACCCGATATACCTTGTTGCTTTAAACTTCACGGAACCTGTATATGTCCATTCTGACGTTGGTATCATTAGTCACACGCCACCATTTTTAAGTGAGTCTGTTAATTATGTTGGTGTAGGTAATCTGGGTAGCGTATCAGAAATACCCGAAACAACTCAGATTCAAGCTAATATGATAGATTTAACGTTGTCGGGTATTAATCCGAATTTAATAAGTACCGCAATTCAAACGGATTATCAGGGTAAGGATTGCAGCGTCGAAATAGGGTTGCGGGATAAAATGGAGAATGGGGGAAATATATTAGACACTATCGTCATATTCAGTGGCTTTATTGATAATCTGAGCCTTAACCTAAGCCAAACTGCGACAATCAAGGTAACGGTCGTCGATAAATTGGTTCGGTTTGACAAGGCAAGTAACCGCCGTTTCAATCACGCTGACCAACAAAAAGAATACCCGACAGATGATTCATTCCTATATCAGGACTCGTTGAAAGAACAGTTACTAGTCTGGGGCGGTACCCGAAGTGTTTAATTCAGATCAATTTTATGGGTATATCGAAAAAAATAAAAACCGAGAATTCAAATATGGGGTGTGGGATTGTTTTACGTTTGTCGGGGGTTACTGGGATCAGCGTTCTGGAAAGGAATTTTTTCCCCATTTCAAAAACAGGTATTTGACCTTTAGAGGATATAGACGAGTTTTGAAAAATGAAGGATATTCATCGCTTTTAAATTTGATGCAAAATAATTATGGCGAAGTGGGTACCGAACTATGCAATCGTGGCGATGTTGTTGTCTATCGAGATTGCCTGGGCTTGTGTGATGGCGTTGATAGTATATTTTTAGGGCGAGGTCGAGGACGAGATTATAGTTTTATTTCAACAAAAAAATGTACGGCATTTGACGTTTGTGGGACTCATAATAATGGGTAACGTAATAGACGATATTTCAAATGATGAATTCCTAAGAACAGCCGCTATTTTAGGTGCGACTATAGCGTCAAATGCCATAGCACCTGGGTCGGGTACATTTGTTGCGTTAGGGCTTAGTGCATTATTACAACCCGATATAGAATCGTTAGAAATTGATTCTATAAAAAAACAGTTTAGCGGCCTAAAAACAAACACTATCGACAATTTATCCCCGCGTAAAATCGTGTACGGTCAAAGAACTGTCGGCGGTTCGGTGTTCCATCGGAACACAACAACAAGGGTCGATTACGAACCGATTGAAAGTGACCAGTCAAATGAGTATCTTCACCAATTCATTGCGATGGTAGGCCACGAATGTGATTCTATGGAGTCCTGTTTTATAAATAATACGCCTGTTACCTTAGATCACAACAACCTGGTTAACGAGGAAAAGTTCCGCTCCCCTATTGTTATATCGGGCGAGGAAGTCACACCCAAGATAGACTCATTCCAACCTCCGCCTTCATGGGGGAATGAATTTTGGCCTTATTCCTGGTTTGACCTATGGAATAAAGATTATTTCATTCTAAATGAAGGGAATATATTAATTAAAGGTCTGCCCGCCAATACGACTTATGATTTTACTGGGCAGATAATGACTATCGAAGGGTACACAGAATTTGATTTTAACGAGGATATGGATGTCGCAGCAACGAGATGGGATAATGGATTAGACGACATAGGATATTCTAAACTGGAAAACCCGAAAAATGATTTATTTGAGTTTACAATCATAAACTCATTTACTTCAGACTCAGAAGGAAGAGCGACTGTTGTTGTATCTCATCAGCCACTATTCAATGTTCTCTGGGATATACCAGACTCAGATTCATTTAGTCCGTTCCTGCGACACGGGGTGGCGATTTTTCACGCGCCAGCGGATAGATACAAAATATGCCCCCGCGTATTCTTTGAGGTTAACGTGGGCTACACAAAGTCAATACGTGTACTCACTAACTTAGGGACAACAACACAAGATGCCTCATACGACGCTAATATCTCAGAAGTATATAAGGGGCTTGATTTTGAACTGAATACAGGCGACCCATTCTGTGCTGGAAACTGTTATCTATACACCACAGCCAGGTATCACCCTGACATTTTCTCTAATATTGGCATTCCTCAGTTTCAAGCCAAAATAAAAGGTAAAAAAGTATACGATACTCGAACCTCAACAACAGCATGGAGCCAAAACCCAACACTCATATTATATGATTACTTGACCAATTCGCGCTATGGGCTAGGTGTCACATCTTCGGAAATAGACGTAACTACATTTAATGCGGCTGCTAACGTCTGCGACGAAGACGTTACAATAACAGATCAATCAACTCAAAAAAGATATGCCTGTGATCTCGTTTTGTTCATGGACGCAGATCATCGCTCAAATATTCAAAACATACTAGCCACGATGGCAGGTTCTCTTGTCTATACAGAGGGCAAGTATCGAGTATACGCCGGGGCGTGGAATACGCCCACAATAAAGATTAACGAATCTTGGCTTAACGGGGGAATTAATGTAGTTCCCAAGGAATCGAAACGTGATCTGTTCAATACTGTAAAAGGACTGTACGTAGATACTACTGCACAAGACGACTATAACGAGTTCCCTATCGTAACAGATTCAGATTATGTTGAGGCTGATAATGGCGAAGAACTTATAGCAGATTTACAATTTCTAGGCGTTACGAATGTAGAAAGGGCGCAGCGGTTAGCGAAGATATATTTACAACGGCATCGTTATTCAGAAATAATTACAATGAACTGCAACTATCAGGCGATGCAGTTATCTGTTATGGATACGGTCTATTTTACAAACGATATTCTTGGATACAGCAATAAATCATATCGAGTTATCGGGTGGACTTTTAATCAAAATGGCGATGGCGTTGATTTAACGTTACGCCATGAGACGGCGGATGTCTATGCCTGGACAGATACAGAAGCGACTATACCAACTCCCGCAACCAGCTTGCCTCTACCGGATTACAACCACGTTCAAATTCCAGGTTCGCCAGTAATAACAGAAGAAATATATAGCACGTCCGACGGATCAGGCGTTAAAACAAAAGCGATTATTAATTTTTCAGGTAGTGCAGACGCCTTTATCAGCACCTATCAACTCGAATATAAATTAGTGTCGGGGGTAGGCTATAACGTTATGGGTCGTACACAGTCAACGAGCTTTGAAGTTGCCGATATTAAGGCGGGTAAATACGAGTTCAGGGTGAAGGCGATTAACTCATACGGCGTAAGCTCTGCTTATTCTAGCTCGATCAAAGAGATTATAGGACTATCAACACCGCCGGCAGACCTTACGGGTTTTTCGATAAATGTTATTAATAATAACGCTCACCTATCCTGGGATCAGGCGACAGATTTGGACGTTAAAATTGGCGGGAAAATATTAATTAGACATACAGCCGACACGTCAAGTCCAAGTTGGGGCAGTTCAATCGATATCATTCCCGCTGTTGGCGGTAAGGCAACGAGTGTAGTTTCGCCTTTATTAACTGGCTCTTACCTAATAAAAGCGGTTGATAGCTCTAATAACCAGAGCTTAAATGCCGCTATATTAAGTGTAACGGTACCGAATATGACAAATTTAAACGTCGTCGCGACTCAAAATGAACACACTGCATATTCAGGCACTAAAACAAATATGGCTGTAATAGATAACACGTTGAGATTAACGGCGGTTGACCTATGGGACGACATCACTACAAATTGGGACGATATGACGGCTTCATGGGATATTGCAGGTGGGAATGGCATTAATCTTAGCGGAAGTTATGAATTTTCATCATACACTGACCTAGGCAAGGTTCATACTAGCAGAGTGTCCATTTCACTTGATTGGTCTCAATACGAGGAGGGGAACCTATGGGACGATATTACTACAAATTGGGATGATATGACGGGCTTATGGGACGGCGATGGACAATCTGTTGTGAACATCATCCCTTATATTTCTACTACTAATGATGACCCTGGGGGAACCCCGACATGGAGCGATTGGGCTAGGTTTTATGTCGGTGACTTTGTCGCGAGAGCGGTTAAATTTAAGATCGAGGTAGTAAGCACCCAAAATAATTTCAATGTTCTTATTAATACATTAAGCGCGAGCGTAGATATGCCTGATCTAGTAGATAGTGGGTCAGTTAGTACAGGGACAGGGGGTGACACGACCGTTAATCTAACCGCTAATTATTTTTCGACCCCACATATAACAGGGACTATCGTTAATGGTGCGTCTGGTGATTACATCGCCATACTTAACCAAACAGCGACAAGTTTCGACGTTAGCGTGTATAATAGTAGTAACGCGCGAATCGTTAAAACTATCGTGTGGATGGCTAAAGGGTATTAATTTAGGGGGACAAAATGACTAAGAAAATAGAAGATTACAAAAAGGAACGCGGAAAGTTAATAGACTCAATCCAAGTTAAATCCAAAGATATAAAAAAAACAAAATCAGAATTAAAGAATAAAAAATCAACAGTTGTAGATTCGAAAAAGATGACTGATAATATTTATTTTAATCAAAAAATGATAAAAGAATTAGAATCTCTAAATGATTTTGATTCTTATGATATCCAAAAGCTAGAATTAATTAAAAAAGAGGTGGTAAATTAAATGTCACAACATGATTATAACGTAGCCAACCAAGCCTTAAATGTCGCGAGAACCGACGTAAACAATGCACTTGCGTCTATTTTATCTAATAATAGTGGGTCGAGTGCGCCTACAACAACAGACGCCTACATGGGGTGGGCTGATACCTCTAATAGCGTATTTAAGCATCGGAATAGTGCCGACAATGACTGGATCACAACCTTCAAATTAGATGGTGTGCAACAATATGCAAGTGGCAGTACAGCCGCCTTGCCCGCATTTTCAAAAGCGGACGACGTAAACACTGGTATCTACTTCCCCGCAGCCGATGAGATAGCTATATCCGTTGGCGGTGCTGAAGCAGTGCGGGTGGATTCAGACGGCAACGTGGGGATTGGGACGAGTAGTCCAAATGATAAATTAGATTTAAATTTAGGAAATGTAGCAGGTAACTATATCCGATTTGGAGGTACAAATCGCAACAATAATGGACTTAATAAACTTTTGAAATTTCATCATGGCTATTGGGGAGGGGCGCAAGAAGTTGCTTCTATTGGGGTTTTAACCACGAGTTCAACTGGCGGAAGTGGTACTGGTAATGGAGACCTTGTATTTTATACGGGGTCATCTGGTGATGGTGATGCAGGGTCAACAAGTGCAGAACGCATGAGAATCGACTCTGCAGGCAACGTTGGGATTGGTATGAGTGATCCAATTTTTCCGATACAAGTCAAGGGTTCTGTTCAGACGGGTGTAGCATCAACGATTGCTAGTTTGGTGATACCAGATACAACTGGTAATCGAGGTGGATACAGTATCCATAATGACTCTGGGGGACTAATTGGAGGTATTGTAGGAGAAATTGTTACGGGTGGGACATATCCCACCTCCGTTGGTAAAATAGATATTTTTGTTCAAAATGGGGGAGGCACGACCAAAGTAATAACGGCAAATTCGTCTGGCAAAGTCTACATGCCGAGTTTGGGGACGAGTGGGACAAGCGCTGCCTCCATATCAATTACATCATCAGGCGAACTATTCGAGGATACATCATCATTGCAATTTAAAGAAAAGGTCGAAAACATTAAAATAGATACGAGTAAGTTATTTGATATTAAACCCCGAACGTATATTAGAAAATCATCAGGTTTGGAGGAGGTAGGCTTAATTGCGGAGGAACTAGTCGAACTATTGCCGGAATTTGTGGGTTTTAAAAATGACGTTCCTTACTCAGTAAACTATCAAAAGTTAGTTGTTCCTATCATCGCTGAATTGAAAAAATTAAGGGACAGAATATCGAATATAGAAAAAAAATAAAATTATGGGTTTATGTCTAATAATTCAAAATAGGCTTTCCCGTTGTTGCCGACATCATACCGATCAAAATCAAACACAGCATTATTGCCGTCAACCTCTACCCATTGGTTAAAGGGACTCAGGGGGGTGTTAATAATAACTGTTTGTCCCTGTGGTACGGTGTAGGTTGAATATACATTGTTTTCGTCAACCCCATGGCCTAATAGTCTAATGTTAAGATCGACGTTTCCTACATTTCTAATATTAACACCTTGGTTGTAAGTCCAAAATATATCCCCTCTTGCGATACCCCCATAAACTCCCGATGTTGTGGTATCCCCTACGCTAATATCCTTCGTGGTTCCACCTACGATAAGTTCGAAGGCCGCCACCTTCGCATTAAAAGTAAGCTGATAGGTTGATGATATAGTAGCTTCCCCCTCTGTTATCCCTGTTACGTTAAAAGTGGGCAAATGCTCGCCCATGGTTAAGATATCAACGTAACCAATACCATTGATAGCTACCCCATGTTCAATCCCAATGTCGAAAAGTTCAAAGCTAGCGGAATCCCCACCATCTAAAACCTGAAAAGTGCTAGGCGTGAACGTAAGATAATTACTTGATGACGTTATACTTATATTATTGATGGCCTCGTCACCGCTATTCCCTATCAGAAAACTAATAGTGCGACTGGCCTTCAAATTTCCTATTCCGTATGTCTTCTGAACACCATTAGATACAACCGCCTGAGATCGAGCAATATTGTTAGCTGTTTCTGTTATCCCTTGTGTCTGAGCGCGTACAATAAATGCCCCCGTTGAAGCAGGTTCTGTATCGGATGAGTTGCCAAGACCAACCACATTTTTAAGGGTGGAACATCCCCCCATGAAAATAAAAGTGAGTAAAACAACTGCGATTTTTGAATAATTTTCCATCTCTAACTCCTTTTTTCGTTGTGTAAATGAATTATATCATGATTTTATAGGCTATTCACAACGCTGTATTTAATGATATAATAAATTGCGTCAGGGGAGGTTTTATTTCGTTAATAAAACTGTCGCCACGGCTATCTACTGCGGAGTGCTAGGGGGTATGCAGTAGTAGGGGGGGGTATATTCTATGTTAATTTCGGAAAAAAGTAATTTTTTTAAAAAACATGAAATTAGAGTGTCGTCAAAATTTCCTGATTTAGCGTCGCGGATACAGCTCAAAGCCAAGCATGTAGATATAGCTGCATTATTAGTCGACTCCGTATTGCATCCGCTACGTGTTCGTTTCGGCGCCTGTTCAATCGATTCATGGTTGCGCAGCGAAGAGCTGAATAGGCAGGTGGGTGGATCGAAAGACAGTGACCATCTTCACGGAAATGCGGTAGACCCGCGGTTTAACAATAACATCGACCCGTTAGCGGTTTTCAAGTACATATACGAATCTAAAATGCAAACACGGCAATGCATTATATATATGTATAAAAAGCCAATACAATTACACGTATCAATTAATATCCCCGGTCGAGAATATAAAAATGACTTTCTCTTATCGTATGAACCGGGCAAATATGATTTTTATGATTAAATTTTTATTTACATTTTTAAAAGAAATTATTAAGATTACAACTCAATATCCTGTTATTCGAGGCGTATTAATGAAAGCAATTCTATCATCGCGAATTAAAAAAGCGCTTAAACAAAATCCTATTACCACTATCCAAAATATAAAAGATAGCGGGAACTTAAGGAATATTGTAACACACTCTATTTCTGAAATAGTTGACGCAGAAGATATCAACCTCACCCTTAAAAATATAAATAAGGACACCGTCTTTTTTAAGGGGGTTTCCATTTCGAAAAAAAATGACGATTTTAAATTGAAAATTGGCGATAATACAGTGAATTATAATTTGAAAACAAAAAAAATTCACTGGCCAGACTATAGCGCCATCTGTAATAAGTAAGATGATTAAAATACATTTTTATTCCGCGAAGTGGTATTTGCCGCTTGGCACACTAATCAAAACTAAGACAAATAGCAGATTCTCTCATTGTGCGATTGAATTACCTCACGACAATATTATACGGCACTCGCGCATTGGTAGCGGGGTTACTCATGATTTAATTCATTACACCAGGCCAACGAAAACCTTGTTTCTACCTTTTGATGAAAAATCAAAAAAGGGAAAGGATTTTATTAAACTTTTAGGCTCGAAGGAAGGGTGCGGATACGATTATTTAGCTTTATTTTTCGGTTGCTGGGGAAAAAAAATACACGACAAAGATCGCTATTTATGTTCGGAATTCTGCTCGTTATATATAACGGAATACTTGAATATTGTACCTGACATTAAGACTATCTTTGTACCTAAAGATTTATATTTGTTTTTACGGGGTTATATCAAAGGATATAATCAGATCAAGAATCATGCAGACAACGAGGGTTAGAGTAGCAGAGACACTTGTTACCCTGATTCATGACAACATATCTAACGTTATGCTCATAGTAATTGCTACGAATTCATATAATATCCCCTTAATAACATCAATCAAATTATGGATACTGGGACAATCGCTTAATGTAACATTCAGCTATACCCGTAGATATTTATTTTCGAAATACGATTCCAAATTAAATCGGGTTTTTTAATGTTGTTTTCGAAAATCATTAGTGCAGGTGCGGGCGATTTGGTCAAAAGTGTAGGGGGCGTTTTAGATTCTTTAACGACAACTGAAGAAGAAAAACTCGATGCCGAGCGAAAAATTAAGCAGTTAATATGCGATCACGAAGAAAGAATGCAACAGAATGTAACTGACAGATGGTCAGCCGATATGAAGTCTGACTCGTGGCTATCTAAGAATATCCGACCGCTAGTCTTGATTTTTCTCGTCGTTTCTACTGTTTTATTAATATTCATCGATTCGGGATTAATTAAATTTCACGTTAAATCTTCGTGGGTTGATCTATTGCAGTTAGTATTAATCACTGTTATAGGTGCTTACTTTGGCGGGCGAAGCCTGGAAAAAGTTAAAAAATGAAAGAGGCGGACGCCAGCTTCACTAATCTGCTGGTGTCTGTAACTAAGCTACAGTCGGACGTTCAATATATCATCGGAGTGGTCAATCAGAGCAAGACCGAATGGCACGAACACCGAAAATTAGGCATCAGTCATTACATGACTAATAGCACAGCGCAACTGAAAGAAATTAACGAAGATTTAGCAACAATTAAAAAAGATATAAAAAAAAATAACGAGGCTTACGATGACTTGTCCAACAAAATCAAATGGATTAATTTCGAATTGAAAAGTTACCGCTGGTCAGCCTTGTTAATATTTATTTTAGCTTTATTCATTCGAGCCAGGTACATAACCTTCCATATTGAGGCCGAAAAAATAATCCCTCTTTTTAGTTTTTATGGGTCGGATATTTTTTTCGTTTCGTAAATACAAAAGGCTCACCGTCGAGGGGGGAGGTGACAAATTATGAGCCTTTTATATAAGTTATCGAAAAAAATAAAAAAAAATTTCAGTTAATTTAAAAATATAAAAGGGAGCACCATTTCACAAATGCAGAATGGAATTAAAAAAAATAAAAAAAAACGTTCTTTCGGATCAGCAAAAGGAGAATTTAAATTAAAAGAATCTTTTAATGCCCCAGTAGGGGCGTGTAATTTTTATGACAATATAATGACTAAATTAAAACATGTTAAACCAGGAAAAAAATTCACTAGAAACGAGATGAATGACAGAAAATAAAGAACATTAATCTTTTTGCAAATTTAGGAACGTGATCACCCTATTTTAAAGAGTATTAGGGAACCACAAAAACACGTTTTTTGAGGCTAAATTTTAAATATAGCGGGACA
>Ga0098040_1000219_pt1 | contig 27184 bp, 19 predicted proteins | sample 7_EtaG_FD_75065 | JGI IMG/M metagenome (GOLD analysis project Ga0098040, IMG submission 75065) | Marine viral communities from the Subarctic Pacific Ocean - 7_ETSP_OMZ_AT15161 metaG | ecosystem: Environmental > Aquatic > Marine > Oceanic | place: Pacific Ocean | collected 2015-01-08
GCTCCCTCACAGATTTTTTACTACTATTTGATTATGCCTACTTTGAAACTTACACACGATGAAGTTAATCTTCTAAACGATATGTTCTCCACTATTGCTGATCTCGGTTTATTCGATGATCCAAGTGAGAACGAACAGGACTCATCTCCTGATGTATTTGACAACCTATGGGACAAAGTTACACAACTTTGATCCCATTTTTATTACCTAATTATCATGACTACATTCACAATCAACAACAAAGATTACTCACACAATGAGTTAAACACCATGTATGATTTCTTCACTGATGATCAATGGACTATCATTACTTCTGCCCTTGATGAGTATAGACAGTCTGGAGAAGTTGTCGGTGTTGATGTTAAACCAATCACTGAAATACGTGATGTAATGTTTGAACTATTCCGAGGTGCATACTAATGAAACTAACACTTGAACAACATGAGTTTAATGTACTTAAGGAAATGATTGCAGAACGATTAAGTAAACTTGAAGCAACAATCAGTAAGAACATTGATAACCTAGATGAGTATGAAAGTGATATCAAGAACTATACAACTTACGACATTCATGCTAAACTAATGGAGGTAAAGTAATGACCCATTTTGTAGATTATGTTTATTCCTTTTACGGTCCTGGCGGAATCTATGATCGTAATGCAACTAAAGATCAAATAATTAGGGCATTTCAAATATATGTGGATCGGATGTTTGATGCACAAGAAAATGATACTAACTATTATAATTGGGGTGGTGGTGATACATTAGATAGGGAACGAGTAAGAGATATATTATGCGAACAATTTCACCTAAGGGAGGTAAACCCATGAACACATTTCAAGAATGGTTAGAACAATGCCCAGTCGAATTTGACTTCCTAAGTGATGATTCAGAGGGACAAGTTGCATATGTATTCTTTACAGATAACCCCGATAAAGGTTATATCCCAGTAATAGGATGTGATGCAGGTGGAATAGATGATGATATACTTAATCCTGCTAATCATCCTAAGATAGGGTTACAATGATGAATACACTAAGTGCAAAAGAAGGACGGCATTTAACCCGTGATTTATGTGATGCAGTCGTTGAAGATAAGACCTTATTAGAATACATTATGGATGAATATGTGTATCTAATAAGTGATACTAAGGTTGAAGAACTTCAGAAGATAGTTGATGAGAACTTTGAATGAAATTCACGCTGATGTTTATACAAGGTGTGACACTAGTAGTAGTAACCCACATAGTAATGACGGGAGGGATGTAATAACCTTCCGTTTTTATTTCATCTTTAATAGTATAACATAATCAGTGTAAGTCTTACAGATACGAGATAGGAGAGCGATTTTTTTGTAACATAAAAGTATAAACAACCACTAATGAAATTCCCCCAAATGATAACTAACTTTGTGACGTTTGTTCGAGAGGTTGTATATAACTTTAAAGGGATTAATCACCCAAGGGAAGATTGCACAAAGGGGGGACGGTTAAACTGTCCTTATAGTGTAAGCATTGATTCAAATCAAACGCACATGAAACTGACACCAATTGCCGCTAATCAGACCGAACTAAGTCTAAACAATGGCACGCAAGTTTTCTTCAGTTACAAAACACCTGTTGCCGCATATTGCCCAGTTCAGGGTTATATCAAGACTGCAAAGAAATGGTCTACGACAACATCCCGCCACATCAATAAGTGGTTGAAAGGTATTACTGAAGTAACTGAAGTTTCCCAAGAATCTTTATATGAACTGGTGGGTTAATTCCCCCCAGTTCTTTTTAATGTCACCTATGATTATTCCATTCTTTAATAACACAATGAACACGACAATTCGCTACTGGTTTCCTGATAATCAACAGTGCAGATATATGAGTTTCAGTAATTATCAAGAAGCACTAAATGCGATCAGGTTACTAACAACAATAGATGGATTTAAAGCAGAGGTTAAATGTTACTAATGATTGATTATTCAGGACCAGAGTATAAAGGTCTATACGAAGAAATTCTATTAGATTATCACTATCGGTTCCCTAAGTTTCACCCCATTCCTTATCCTTTTCCATTCAAATCTAATGACACAAATCAACAACAACCAGTTAGAAAAAGACCTTGAATTTTGTATTGATTATCTTAACCTAGATGATAATCAAATAGGTGAAATGTTGAGAGTATGTGAAGAATTGGGTGGTATCAGTTGTGAATACTTTGCAGAGGAATTTGTCTTCCTATGTGGTAAAGAACAAGAGCACATTCCACGCTACCATGATGATAGTTACTTACGCATAAATTGGAGTCTTAATTAAATGTTTGACCGTGCCTTTTACAACAACTCGTTATTACATTCTAACGAAAGTAACAACCCCAAAGCTAACAACAATTACAATCAATCAGTCGATCATTTAGTACAATCAATGAACAAATCTAACCCACCATTTGATACACAAGCATACAGTAATTACAAGCAGTTAGTTGATAAGGAAAGAGAGAAGATTGATACCAGTAATTTAACAGAATCTATCTACAAATTAGGTTATAAAATTGATACATTACTGAATAAGATAATAGGTCAATTAGATACAATTATACAGAAGGATTTAGAGGAGGAAAATGATACAAAGATGGACTAATTTCTTGTTCTATGTTATAGTAGGAAGGGTCTTAGTCTTACTACTGTTTAATAGATAGTTTTCCACAGTTTTATACACTTACCTGTGGAAAACTACAAAGATAAGTATTTTTTGCCCGAATAAATAGCAAATTAAATATACTTGTCTGATTTAAACGTTTTCCACAATGTTGTATAAAACCCTTACTAATACTGTGGAATAAGTGTTAGAAACGTTTGTAATTGTGTGGATAAATGTTAGTTCTTATAGTGATCTAAGCGAGCGTAGTATAACACAAACGCTCGCGAATTACAAGACCTTCGATATAATTCTACACAGTCTAATACAAACCAGTTCAGTAACAAACTAGAACCGACAGTTTAGGTTCGTATAGTATTACAAATGTACTATAAATAGACCTACCAAACTTGACAATATTGCTTCCTTATTCTATAATACTATTAGTCACCTTCTCCCCCAAGTCCGATGACCGTTTCTTACTACAACCGTACACTCACTAAGTATAGAATAACGCTAGAAGTTGATGTCCACGATGACTTTAATCCCCATGCAATTGACTGGGCGAAAATGTTAGATATCGGTGCAGATGAAGCATTGGAAAGTTACACTGAAGATCTAAGTAATCCTGTCAGTTGGTAACAGTAAGGGGGACGCTTAAACTGTCCTTATAGTATAGACCAGATCACTCAAGTCTTTAAACTGTCAGTGATACTTTGTAAACCCTAATTTGACTCTTGATCATGTCCCAGACCTTTGCAATCTTCCTTCTTGAAAATGCAAACAATGGCAATGAAATCCTTGCTGTTCTTGATGATATCTCGGAGGTGACAGATACTGTTCTCTGAGTAACACAAACCGTAATGGGCAGTTCTTAACAGTCTGCCCTTTCTTATTACATTACTAAGTATTACATAGTGGTTATACAGTTCTTGACACAAACCACAGTGTATGTTATGATGGTTAAGTAACAGTCGTTTGGACAGTGTTTATGCCCCTTCGTTGTTAACGTGCCGCGTCGCGTTGCCCGTTTATAAAAACCGATAAGTCCCTAACCTACAAAAGTGGGTACGTCCAAGTGATTTCTAGAACAACAAAGATAAAAAAAATCCCCCAAGAAAAAAAGTGGACTGATTACCCTTTTGATTCTTGGGGTTTTTGGGTGTATATAATTCAGGAAATAAAAACTAAATATATAAAAAAATCGCCCCAGGAGGTATAAGGTTTGTCAGGTTTTACACAGAACATCACCGGGGATTCAGAAGTATATCACATATATGCCAAAGGGCAGTGTCTTTATAATTGTCTGAATGAAGGTGAGTTTAAAGAAAAATGGGCAGAACTACAGGGGATGGTAGGATTAATGAAGACTGATTATACAACGGATGATTTATCATATGAGAAGATTCCTGCAGGTATTGGGGGAGGCGGAGGTTCGGTTACCTGGCAAGACCCACCGGGGGAGCCAAGTTATTGACTTATACATAATTATCGAGTATAATTGAATTGAAGGTAATTAAACAATTATGGCAAAAGGATTTACTGTTAAAGCAGCACCACGTCCCGCAAAGAAAAAAGAAGCAGAAGAATGGGATGTACCTGCGATTAAAGCAAGAATGAAAGGAAAGACAATTGTATTTTGTCTTCCAGGGCGTGGATGTTCTTACATCTTCCTGAAAAACTTTGTGCAGTTATGCTTTGATATGGTTCAGAGTGGTATGTCTATCCAGATATCCCAGGACTATTCATCTATGGTTAACTTTGCAAGATGCAAGTGTCTCGGAGCAAATGTTCTAAGGGGACCGAAGCAGATTCCATGGGACGGTAAGCTTAAGTATGATTACCAACTTTGGATTGACTCGGATATTGTCTTTGATGCTAACAAGTTCTGGGCACTCTGCGACATGGCATTCCCTGCTGAAGGATCAGGTGAAGAAGAGAAAGAGATCGTTGGTGGTTGGTATGCTACAGAAGATGGTGTTACTACCTCAGTTGCACACTGGTTAGAAGAAGAAGACTTCCGCAAGAACGGGGGTGTTATGAATCACGAAACCGTCGAAAGTATCTCGAAAAGAAAGAAGCCTTTCACAGTAGACTATACTGGGTTCGGTTGGGTTCTTATTAAGAAGGGTGTCTTTGAACAACTTGAATATCCTTGGTTTGCTCCAAAGATGCAAGTCTTTGAATCTGGTGCGGTTCAAGATATGTGTGGGGAAGACGTTAGTTTCTGTCTCGATGCAATCGATAAAGGATTTGACATCTGGTGTGATCCACGTATTCGTGTAGGGCACGAAAAAACTCGTATTATATAAGGAGTAACTTATGGGTGATAAAAAACCTGGTAAAGGAAAGAAACCAAAAAGTACAAAAGGTTCCAAAGGGGGACCACCTAATCAGACCGACATTAAATCCGGCGGTCATCAACAACATAGCGGCAGGGGACGTTAAATGGCAGTTAAGACTAAACAAGGGGCATGGGGATCTACAGAATATGTGGAAACCACCCCGAAGAAAACTCGTCAAGGAACGGGCAAACATACTAAACACGCCGCGACCTCTCGTAATGGTGCTCAAAAAAAGTACCGAGGACAAGGAAAATAAATAAAAGGGACTCGAAGGAGTCCTTTTTTTGTAGACAGGTAAGGATCATGGAAAAGAAAATGCTTAGAGAAATAGCAAATGATATTCAAACACCTAAAAAGAAAGATAATAAGACAGTAAACGACCTTTATGAAAGGAAAGAAGACGAAGAATTCTGGGAAGGATTGGATTATGACGCCGATGTAATACCTTCTGCAGAATTTTAGTAATTAGTCTTAATAAATAACTAATATTCTCATAGTATAAATGCCAGTAGAGCGGATTAGTAGAGGTTTTAAGGATATTAGTATGACATTTCAGGCTAATCCCCTGAATAGTGACCTTATTGCCATTAAGAACGAGAACGCAATTGCACGTTCAGTAAGAAATATTGTCTTTACTCTACCTGGAGAGAAGTTTTTTCAACCAACCTTTGGATCTAAAATTTCAAAAGTGCTATTTGAAAACATAGACGACATAACTGCATCGGTTATTGTCGATGAAATTAAAGAATCTATTAGAAATTATGAACCCAGGGTGGAGTTATTGGATGTGGAAGCATTTCCTAATTTCGATAATAATCAATTTGATGTAATTATTACTTATGAAATCATAGGTTCTGAAATTCCTCCACAAGAATTACAATTCGCGTTGCAACCAACAAGATAAAATGCCATTAGTCAATTTTTCAGACCTGGATTTTGACCAGGTTAAAATAACGCTTACAGATTATCTGAAAGCAAACTCCAATTTTACCGATTATGACTTTGAAGGGTCTAACCTTTCAACAATAATTGACTTGTTGGCATATAATACTTACATCACTTCATACAATGCCAACATGGTATCTAATGAAGTCTTCATTGATAGTGCTACTTTAAGAGAAAACGTTGTTTCTTTAGCACGTAACATAGGTTATGTACCCCGATCACGTAAAGCAGCAGTTGCAAACATTAGTTTTTTCGTTGATACTACTAATATTTCCCCTTCTCCTGCTTCACTAACCCTTAAAAAGGGTCCTGTGTGTGCAACATCGGGAACTTTTGGTAATCAGTCCTTTGTTTTTTCAATTATTAGTGATATTACTGTTCCAGTAGTCGATGGTGTTGCTACTTTTGATGAAATTTCTGTTTATGAAGGTAGTATTTTAACAAATAGTTTCACATTTTCCTCTCGACAAGCAAATCAAAGATTTATTTTAGGAAATTCTGGAATTGATACTAGTTTATTGACCGTTACAGTTAAAAATAACCAACAGGCAACTACTGAAACCAAATATTCTCTTCAAGATAGTCTTTTTGATATTGATTCGCAATCTAAAGCCTTTTATATTCAAGAAATTGAAGATGAAAAGTATGAAATCTTCTTTGGTGACGGTATTTTTGGAAAATCCCTAGAAGAAAACAATTTTATTACTGCAACTTACCTAGTTTCTAGTGGTGCTAGTGGAAATGGAGTGCGAGAATTCACATTTGCTGGAAATTTAGAGTATACACGCAATTCTATTAACTATACAATTACTTCTGGCATCTCTTTGGTCACTACTGGACTACAATCTGGTGGTGGAGAGACAATTGAGACAGTAGAATCTGTTAAAAAGTTTGCACCACGCATTTATGCTTCCCAAAATCGTTGTTTAACAGCAAATGATTATGAAACACTAATTCCTGCAAAGATTTATCCTGAAACAGAGTCAATTTCTGTTTTTGGAGGGGAAGAATTGGTTCCTCCACAGTATGGTAAAGTCTTTATTAGCATAAAACCACGAACTGGGGACTTTTTACCCAATTTGATCAAGCAAAATATCAAAACCAAACTTAAAAAGTATGCAGTAGCAGGAATTGTTCCTGAAATACTTGATTTGAAGTATCTTTATCTTGAAGTTGACTCAAAAATCTATTATAATAGTAATTTAACACCTTCTGCAGCAGATGTTTCGACTTTGGTTCAAAATAATGCTACCAAATATGCCGAATCTACTGAATTGAATCGTTATGGTGCAAGATTTAAGTATAGTAAGTTCTTAAAAGTCATTGATGAGAGTTCTGAGGCAGTTACATCCAATATTACCACTCTTCAAATGAGAAGAGACTTAAGATGTGTACTGAATACGTTTGCTGAATATACTATTGGGTTTGGTAATGCATTTTATATTAAAGATGTTAATGGATATAACATTAAATCATCACCATTCCAGATAAGTGGGGTTAACGGAAATATTTACCTTTCCGATCTTCCTAATCAAGATGGAATTACGGGAAATTTATTTTTCTTTAGTCTTCCTACTCCTAATTCTACTACTCCTTCCATTATAAGGAGGAATGTTGGTACCATAAATTATAAGAGTGGTATTGTTACTATTAACCCTGTTAATATTTTATCAGGCAAAGTGAAAGACGGTCAGACTATCATTGAGATATCTGCATGTCCTAAATCCAATGATGTTATCGGATTACAGGATCTTTATTTACAACTAGATATTAGTAATAGTAATTTTGAAATGATAGTTGATGAAATTTCGTCAGGATTAGATCCAGCAGCATCAAATTACATTGTTACATCAAGTTATCACAACGGGACTCTAGTAAGATCATAAAATGGCAGAAAAGAGGATTCAATTTAGTAACATTGTTCAGAACCAACTCCCGTCCTATGTAAAGGAGGAGTTTCCGTTAATTTCTGACTTTTTAAAGCAATATTATATTGCTCAGGAATTTCAAGGAGCACCCATTGATCTTATTCAGAACATTGATGAATATATTAAGATAAGTGAGTTAACTCATGTGGTAGATAGTGTCGTTTTAGACACTGCACTAGGGTATGATGACACTACCATTGAAGTAGACGCGGTACAATCCCCCAAAGGTACAGAGGGATTTCCTGATACCTATGGGTTGTTAAAAATTAATGATGAGATTATTACATATACTGCCAAAACCTCTTTTTCCTTTACTGGATGCATAAGAGGGTTTAGTGGTATTACTTCTTATGAAAAAGAGGCAACTACAGATCAATTAGTTTTCACTCAGAGTGAAGCAGCAGAGCATGAAGTAGAATCAACAATATCTAATCTTAGTTCACTCTTTCTTAAGCAATTTTTACTAAAATCTAAACATCAACTTACTCCTGGATTAGAAGATAGGACTTTAACCCAAAATTTAAACCAAGAGATCTTTATTAAGCAAGCAAAAGACTTTTACTTAAGTAAAGGTACTGATAAATCTTTTGAAATTCTCTTTAAAGCACTTTATGATGAAGAAGTAAGAATTGTTAGACCAAAAGATTTTCTTTTCACCCCTTCTAATGCTGAATATAGAATTACGAATGATTTAGTAGTAGAATCCATTCCTGATGGTGGTGATCCAATGGACTTGGAGCAATCAACACTGTTCCAGTACCCCTTTGAATCTAATCCTCATAAAGCATATGCTCCTATTACTAGTGTAGAGAAAATTAGTCCTAGTATTGGCGGAACTTACTATAAGATTTCTATAGATGCTGGATATAATAGAGATGTTCGGGTTGAAGGCTCAATTTATGGTTCATTCTCTGTTCAACCAAGTACTCAAATAATTGGACAAGTTGCAGCAGGATCTACTGTTCTAGATGTTGACTCTACCGTTGGTTTTGGCGCTACTGGCGATCTTTTTGTTACTTATAATGATTCTACTACTGGTGTAGTTTCTTATACCTCCAAATCCCTTACACAGTTCTTTGGAGTTGATGAAATAACAGGAACTCTTCCTAATGCGTCTATTGTTGGAATTAATACTTTTGCTTTCGGTAGTTCTTTCTCTGATCAAGATGAAACTATCCTTGTAAGGATTAATTCTGTCTTAAAAGATTTAGAATATGAAGATAATACTCATTATTATTCCGCTGGAGATACTGCTAAGATTAAAACCTTAGGAATTGGCGCAACTGCCTTTAAACCAAAGAATTGGTTCTATAATGTTGCCCCTATCTATAAAGTTGATTCTTTGACCTTAGCAGACGCTTCGGATAAAAGTTATAGTGTAGTTCTAGGTGTTGATCATATCTTTAAGATAGGTGATGCTGCATCTATCATTGATTCTAATGATGTTACACGTAGTACACAGATTATTAATGTTACTTCAGCAAATACAGTTTTAATTAGAGGACAAGGAACTCTTCCTACTGAAACTTATAGACTTAGAAGAGATATTTCAAAAGTTCAATCCAATACTTTTCCCAAAGCAGAAATATATGCAAGTAATGTCCAAAATGTTTATTTGGATGATGAAAGACTTTTAATTGCTTCTCCTTCACTTCCAACTTATGCAAATCAACCTTTAGATGTTTCTAGTCAGAAATCCATCTTTACTACAACTGTGGATGAAGGAGCAACTAATATTGAGATAGGTATTACTGGGGATCATGGATTCTATACTGGGGATATGGTTTATTATATTCCCCAAAAAGTTGAAGAGGAATATTTTAATTCAGTAGGTACAAAGAAATATAAACTGGTTGTTAAATCTTCATTTTTTCCTTCTGATGTTGGATTTGTTTGTCTTGAAGATGTTAGTGATACTACCGAAACTGAATTAATCCCAAATGGTCAAAAACTTTATTTTATCAAGAGAGTAGATCAAACAACAGTTAAATTATCCTATAGTAAAGATCAAATCTATGCTGATAACTTTATTGCCGCATCTGTCACTGTTGCTTTAACTGATAACATCCTTGAACCTTATGACTTTAAGTTTAAAACATTAGAATCACAAAGACTTTTAAGAGAAATATCTCCTGCACAGACGGATGGAGTTACTACTGAAACTCTACCTGGTTTTACTGGTATTTTGGTAAATGGAGTAGAAGTTTTAAATTACAAGTCTAGAGATAGGGTTTATTATGGAAAAATCAATGAAATAGAAGTCCAATCTTCGGGAGCAGATTATGATATAATTAATCCACCTCTATTACTCCTTGAAGACCCTGTTGGAACAGCTGCAACGGGATATCCTGCACTTTCTGGTAATTTACGTGAAATTAGAGTTAGTAGTCCTGGTTTTGATTATCAAGAAACACCCGTAGTCACTATTACTGGAGGAAATGGAAAAGGTGCTGTTGCTTCAGCAAATATGAAGCAAATTACCCATTCGGTAGATTTTGATTCTGAAGCATTCTCCGAAAAAGTATCATTAGGTAGTACTCAGTCCACTATTGGATTCTCTACTTTCCATAAGTTTGGATCGGGCGAACAAGTTTTCTATATTACTGGTGGACAGCAAAATATTGGAGGAATTACTACAGAATCTCCTTATTATGTTTCTTTAGTTGGGTTGACTACAGTTAAGCTTCATAAGACTCAAGGAGATGCTTTAGCAGGAATTAATACTGTTGAATTAACTTCTTATGGTGTAGGTAAGCAAAGTCTACAATCTTATTTCCAGAAATCTGTTGTAGATTCCATTAATGTATTGGATTCTGGATCTGGTTATCAAAATAAAACCAGAACGACTGGAACAACTGGAGTTAGTACTTCTTTAGATCAAATTACGATTGATAATCATGATTATGCTTCCGGCGAAGTTGTTAAGTATACCAGTACCACTGACACTGGTATAAGTGGACTTTCTGTAGGTACAGAGTACTATGTAACAAGAGTAGATGATGATAAGTTTAAATTATCTGCTGTTGGTGTTGCTAGTGATAAAGAATACAATTATAGAACAAAACAGTATGTTGATTTAACATCTGTAGGAGTAGGAACTCAAAGATTTGATTATCCTGCTATAAATGTAACCTTAACAGGTAAGGTTGGTATTGCATCAACTGGTTTAGAAACATTTGAATGTGAAGTTCAACCAATATTCCGAGGAGAAGTAACATCTATCCATTTATCTAATCAAGGTGTTGGATATGGTTCATCTGAAGTTTTAAACTTTGTTAGAGAACCTGAGGTGTCTTTAGTATCTGGAAATGATGCTCAATTAACTCCAATTATTGTTGATGGTGCTATTAGTGAAGTTGTAGTATTAAATGTAGGACAAAAATATAATTCAGCACCTAATTTGACAATAACAGGAGATGGTGTAGGGGGAATTATTACTCCTGTGTTTGAGAATAATCAAATTACTTCTGTTAAAGTAATATCAGGTGGATCTGGATATGTTCAGGCATCTACCACGGTAACAGTGGTTTTCCCAGGTTCTGGAGTTAGTTTAAGACCTCTTTTACAAACATGGACTGTTAATATATTTCAAAGGAATTTAGATAAGTTTACTGGGGATGATGGATATATTGCTCATGAGTTTAATAAGAATAGGGGACTTCAATATTCAGCTTTATATGCTCCTAGAAAATTAAGGGAGGTAATGTTTGCTACTGATCAAACAGGAGTAAAATTATATGGTGATAAGGATTTAAAGAGGGTTGCTAGTTTAGAGGTTGCTTCTGATCAACATTCTCCTATCATTGGGTGGGCATATGATGGAAATCCCATTTATGGACCTTATGGTTATATTACTAATGAGGGTGGTATTGTATCTCAGATGCGATCTGGATATTCTCTTTCTATAGATGCTACTAGACCTCCTACATCACTTTGGGGTGAAGGATTCTTTGTTGAAGATTATACTTATAAAGATGTAGTTGATAACACTGTTCTTGATGAAAATAATGGAAGATTCTGTGTTACCCCCGAATATCCAGAAGGAACTTATGCATATTTTGCAACTATTGAGTCTGGTTCGACCGATTCTTCTGGACCTTTTATGGGATATAAGAGACCAGTATTCCCATATTTAATTGGTGATAATTATAATTCACTTCTTAATGATTTTAATCATGCACATACTTCTAATCAAGATACACTAGATCTTCAAAATTCTAAGTGGTTAAGAAATACCCACCCCTATAATTTGATTGAAGGGACTTTAAATTATGAGTATGTTTACATACCTAACGATTTGACTCAAAGTGCCGATATTAAGGGAGTAACTCCAGGTGGTGTTACTAGTGTTGGTATTCAAACAGGTGGAGATCTTTATCAGGTTGAAGATCCTATCGTCTTTGATAATGAAGGCACTCAGGGATATGCTGCTGCTGCTCAAGTTTCACAACTTAAAGGTAAAACAGTAACTAGTGTTAGCGTTGCACAAAGCACTATTACTGGTGTAGAACTTTATAGTGGAGAGGAAAATGGTCAATATATTGCGTTCTCTACTAATCCTCATAACTTCAAAAATAAGGATAATATTATAATCAGTGGTTTATCCACTACCTCTTCAGAGATTGGGGGATATTATAATGTTGGGGTTGTAACGAGTAAACTTATTGTAACTGGAGTGGGAACTACGTCTTCTGGGATAGCGACTGTAGGGGTTACTGGATTTGTTACTCATTTTAATGTATCGGGTGATCTTAATTCCATTTATCAAATTAGATCCAATGATATTTTGGGGATCGGTACAGAGAAAGTAAAAGTACTTAATGTTGAACCACAACTGTCTAGGATTCGCGTTCTAAGAGCAGTAGAAGGGACTGTAGGCGGTGCTCACACTGTCACATCTGTATTGTATCCTGACCAACGTAAATTAACGTTTGATGCGGGATTTAAGACTAGTTATAGTGTTAAGCAGAATGAACAGATTTATTTCCAACCTTCCGAAACTGTTGGTTTGGGAACTACTGCTGGAGTGGGTATTGGATCAACCTTAGTATTCTCAAATCCAGGTACTGGACTTAGCGAACTCTTTATTCCTACAAAAGCACTTTATATTCCTGGGCACGAATTAAGCACAGGTGATGAACTAACTTATTCTCCTGGTAATGGAACAGGTCTTGCATATTGGGAAAACGCTACATCTGGAGTTGCTACTCTTACAGATGGGCAGAAATTGTATGCTGGTGTTATTAATCAAACTTTAGTAGGGTTGGCGACAACAGCGGTTGGGTTGGGATCCACAGGAAGTTTTGTAGGAATCCACAGCACTTCTTCAACTACTTTATTCTTTAGCGGAGTGGGTACAGGGGTCTACCACAGTCTTAAAACGAATTATGGTCCCATTACAGCAACGTTGACTAGAAACCTCGTCACGGTCGCCACAGGGACCACTCATGGACTTATAAACAACGATGTGGTGGATGTTGATGTTAATCCTGAAACTACGGGATTTACTACTGTTAAGTATAATGATTATAATCGTAAGGTTTTAATTGATGCACAACCATTTACTGCTGTTGGAGTCAATACTTCTACAAATACATTTACCATAACTGATCATGGTTTTGTAATGGGACAGAAGGTTGTTTATACTTCTAGTAGTCCTATAGAAGGATTAACAAATAATGGAATTTATTATGTAGTTAGAGAAAGTGATTCTGAGTTTAAGTTATCTGATACCTATTATAATTCTACTAAACTTATTCCCTTTACTATTGGTATTACTAGTACCTCTGCAGGAACTTTAAGTCCTGTTAACCCAGCTCTTAAATTCTATAAGAATTCTTCAATTGAATTTGATATGTCCGATTCTTCATTGGCATATACGGTTCAATCAACTGACTATCCAGCATTTGAACTTAATTTCTATACAGATGAGAATTTCACTCAATTGTGGAATAAGGGTATACTTAATAAGGATTTCCAGGTTACACGTTCAGGTCAAGTAGGAACATCTGGTGCTAAAGTTACTTTAACTGTAAATGATAATGCACCAAACATTCTTCATTATAAACTTGATCCTCTTGAAGAAAGTACTCTTCCCGTAGTAAAAGAAGAAATTAATATTGATACTGAAGTTATTTCTAATAACCAGGTAGAAATATTGGAAAGTGATTATAATGGTCAGCAAACCATAACAGTAGGTGGGACTAATACATTTACATATACTCTACCCCAATATCCAGAAGCAGTTTCATATGCTGCTACTACATCTTCTTTAGGATATGAGACTATTTCCACAAATGCTTATGGTCCTATTACAGAGTTTGAAATTAAGAATAAAGGATCTCATTATTATTCACTGCCCGGAATTACCACTATTACTACTTCTGTTGGTAAGGGTGCAATCATTGAGGCAGCAAGTACAACAATTGGAGAAGTTAAAAAGACCCAAATTAATAATATTGGATATAACTTCCCAGTAGATACTACTCTCAGACCTACTGTTGAATTACCTCAGTTAATAGACATTGAAGCATTGGCTTCCTTTGAATTTATTGGAATAACTTCTGGTGGAAGAGGGTATTCTTCTGCACCACAACTTAGAGTTCTTGACGGAAAAACTGAGAAAGAAATTACTGATGTTGATCTTAAGTATAGTCTGGGTGATTCGCAGGTAACTATTCTGAAAAATACCTTTGGGATGAGTAATACTACCCCAACTATTCTTCCTGTTCATAATAGCAATGGTGTTGGTATTAGTACAGTTGGATTTAACACAATTACTAAAGAAGTCAGTCTTACTCTTTCTGTAGGATTCAGTACTGCTAATAGTTTCCCCTTCCGAGTTGATGATAAGATTTTAGTTGAGAATGTTAGTGTTGGAGTGGCAAGCACTGGAGTGGGGTATAACTCTGTTGATTATGGTTATAAACTTTTCGATGTAACTGCTGTTGATGAGAATTTAGGTGGCATAGGAACCGTTTATTATAATATTGAAGGTGTACTTGCTTCCAAACCAACAGGTTCAATACCAGGCACATTTGATTCAGCAAATTCTTCTGGTAGAGTTATTCCCCAACAATACTTCCCATTATTCGATATACACTTAAAGACTAATGAATATTTGACTGCAGAGACTGTTAAGTCTAACTCTGCGACTGGTATAGTCGAATCGTGGAATCCGAAGTCAGGATTATTAAAAATATCTTCTGGTGAGAGTTTTGCTGTTAATGAAACTATTCGTGGACAGTCATCAGGTACTCAAGGAGTAGCATCTTCTATTACTTCCTATACATCTTCATTTAATTATGGACCCACTTCTAAGGTTCTTCATGGATGGCAAGTAGATTCTGGATGGTTAAATTATAATCTTCAAAGAATACAAGATAGTGATTATTATCAAAGATTTGCTTATTCTTTGAGATCAAAAGTTACTTATGATACTTGGGATGATGTTGTAAGTACTTTAAACCATAGTTTGGGATTTAAGAAATTCTCTGATTATCAATTAGAGAGTAAAGCACAATCCGTGGTTGGTTTAACTACTGATCAGACAGCGGTTGATATCGTCAGTGATTTAGTTGGATTTGGAAATATAAATTGTGTATATGATTTTGATCTTGTTAAAGAAAATTCTCTTGTAATAAGTGATCAAGTAGTATCGGATGAGATAGTCTTCTCTAGTCGTATTTTACAAGACTATTATGAATCGGTAGGAAACCGAGTTCTCTCTATTGATGATATGAGTGGAACCTTTAACAGTAATCCACGTCCTACCAAGTATAGTGTAGTTGATACGTTTGATTTAACTGCTGTAAGGTCTAACAAGTATCTCTGTTATATTAGAGATAAGAGATATGTTCAACAGCGCCAATTGATGATCGTAGATCTTCTTCATGACGGATCATTTGGATTTATTAATCAATATGGACGTATTGATACTGTTTATGATCAAGGTTCATTTGATTTCAAAATTGTTGGAACAGAAGGTCAATTACAATTCTATCCTACCAAGTATAGTGTAAATGATTATTGGATTACTACATTATCCTATAATTTAGAAGATTCTTATTTAGGTGTAGGTGCGACCACATTTGGTGATGTAGTCATTATTGATAGTGATAGTGTTGAAGTTCCTTCTGGGACTACTACTAATGTTGTTTCAATTGCTGCTACTTATACTTCACTTAAGATTCTTGCCAATATTACAGCAGATGTAAGTGGAAATGATAATGAATTTGAATTTGATGAAATTAATATTCTACATGATGGAACCGATGTTGCAATGCTTGAATATGGTCAATTATCCACTGAAATAAGTGATTACTCTACTTTGTCTGGACTGGGTACTTGGTATCCTTATATTTCAGGATCTAACTTAAAGGTTGATTTCATTCCTAATGCAGGAATTGGAACGACCGGGGTTATTAATACCCTCCAAGTTGGTTTTGCAAGTGAAACTTCTTCTGGAATAGGGACTCAAGATCTTAATCACGTAAGATTAGAAGCAAAAGCAACTACTATTGCTTCTTCCGGAACTCCTGGAATTAATACAATTGCTCAGTATCCTGATACTTATGATTCTGCTTACTTTATAGTTCAAGTTACTGATACTACTAATAATGAGCATCAAACAACTGAAATTATTGTTGTTGATCAATTTATTGAAGATTCGACCATTACCGTAGATACCTATGAAACCCAATTTGCAGATCTTTATACTTCTGCCGGATTAGGAACATTTGGAAGCAGAGTGAGTACTGCTGGCACAACTTCTTTGGTCTTTACTCCTAATGCAAGTATTGCATGTAAAGTGAAGGTCTTTATGAATGCACTGTATCATCCTGATGATCCAGAGGCGGCAAATGAAATAGACTTTACTAATGCTTATATTAGAAGTGCTTTTGGAAGTTATACAGGTACAGACTCTGATATTCTGAGAGCATTTGGATTACAGCATAAAAATAGAGATATTTTTGAAAGATATTTCACTGGTAATGATAGTGCTGTTGTTGATGTTACTAATAACACCATTACTATTCCAGATCATTTCTGGGTTACCGGAGAAAGACTTAAGTATAAGCATGTTGGAAGTGCTACATCAGCAGTTGGAATTGCATCCACTTCGTTTGCTGGTGTAGGATTTACTGAATACCTCCCTGAGAATCCTTTTGTAGTTAAGGTAGATGCTGATACAATTAAACTTGCATCAAGTGCTGAAAATGCATTAAAGGTTGTTCCTGATGTAATTGATATTACTAGTGTAGGAATAGGAACTTCCCATAGATTTGTATCAACTAATCAAAATGCCAAGGCAGTTGTTGCTTTAGATAATATTATTCAATCTCCTTTAGTATCTACTGCAGTAACTACAACTCTTGCTGATCAAATTTTGGATACAACCAATGTAATAGAAGTTAGTGGGATTACTTCTATATTCGGTGCTGACCTCATTAAGGTTGGTGATGAGGTAATGAAGGTTACATCAGTGGGAGTTGGTACAACTAATGCCTTACGAGTAAGTAGAGGATGGATGGGTACTAGAATTGCTGGATTTGGTACGGGAGATCTTGTAACAAAAGTTATTGGTAATTATAATATTGTAGATAATGTTCTCAACTTTGTGGAGGCACCATATGGACTTACCCCATTAAGCAGCACCACTAATCAACCAGATGATAGAGATTGGGTAGGAATATCCACTCATTCTACTTTCCAAGGAAGAACCTTTATGCGTTCTGGTGTTTCTGGTGGTTCAACTGACACATATGCTCAAAATTATGTGTTTGATTCTCTTCATGGATTTAATGGAGTTACAAGAGACTTTACTTTAACTTCTAATAATGAAAATGTAACTGGAATTAAGACTGAATCTTTCCTTCTAGTTAATGATGTATATCAAGCAAGTGGATCTAATTACCAGTATACTATAACCGAAAGTTCTGGAATTTCTACAGTTAATTGGGTAGGCACTGCAACTTCAATAGGGACTGATCCTGGTGGTTCTAATATTCCAATGGGTGGTGCACTGGTTTCTGTTGGATCGAGTGAAGGATTTGGATATCAACCACTCATCTCTGCAGGAGGAACTGCAGTTGTTTCTAGTGCAGGAACGGTTAGTTCTATTGCTATTGGTAATAGTGGATCTGGTTATCGTTCAGGTGTTACATCTTCTGTTAATGTTGCAATTAAGACAGAATCCCTTACTGGTGTTAATCTCACTCCGATTGGTACCGCAACCGTTACGAATGGATATATTACAGGAATAGCAGTTACTAATACACATGTATTTGCTTCTCCTAAGACAATCTCTAATGTTGGGTATAATTCCACAACAGGAGTTACTACAGTTACCACTCATAAGGTACATGGTTATTCTCAAGGCGATGAAGTTGAATTATCAGGTATTGCCTTTACTTGTTCTTATGCTGCTCCATTAGATATTAGTACAGTTGGTTATCATACTGCTAGTGGTATTATGACAGTCACTACTTCTGCTGCAAATGGATTTGCTGTTGGAAGAGACGTCATCTTTACTGGACTGGGATTTACTTGCAGCATTGATGCAGGAATTACGACGCATTATTATCCACGAGGTGGAGATCCTGCATATGATACTGCAATATCAATTGCTGCTACGACTGCTACCGCTATTACAGTAGATGTTGGTTATGCAGCACCTAACAATCAATTTACTCATACTTTTGTAGGAGTAGGAACCAGTGCTGTTCTTTCTGGTGGAGATTATACACACCAATTTGTAAGTGCTGAGGCGGATGCAGTTATTACTGGTGGTGATTATACTCATACGTTTGTAAGTGTAGGAGTTGGTACTATTACCATTGCTGGAATAGGGTCTACGGTTGTTACAGACGCTTCTTACACTGCTTCTACAGGTGCTTTGGTACTAACTGTAGGGTCTGGTCATACTTATACTACTAGCGATACTGTAGGCATAGGAACAAGTGCATTAATATTCACTTGCTCTATGGATGATAATGCTACTCAGCATGATTATCCTCGTTCTACGGATCCTGTTATTGGAATCAACACTGCTATTACATCAATCGGTGATAGTACTATTACTGTTAATGTTGGGGCATCACCTTTCGTATATTATGATGTTTCGGATGCTGCTTACACTCCAACTACTGGAGACTTAGTTCTGACGGTGGGATCACATAGTTTAACTACTTCAACTAGTATTAGATTGGAAGATAGTAGTTTAAGTTTCAGGTGTGCTAAAGATAATTATTCTTCAATTCATACTTATCCAAGATCTACTGATCCAGGATTTAGTACTGCTTTATCCATTACTGGCACTACTTCGGATACATTGACCATTAATGTTGGAGTAACCACTATTCAGAAGTTTACAGTTAGTGCTGCTAATTATAGCGCAAATACTGGTATTCTTACGATGACTATTGGTGCTCATACATTAACAACTGGTGAGACCATTAAGTTGGCGGAAGAATCTCTTACTTTCTCTTGCAGTAAGGATTCTAATTCTACCTATCACAGATATCCTAGAAAACCAGATCCTACTTATGCAGGAACCCCTGTTACTGCGGTTAATAGTACTACAGAGTTTGAAGTTAATGTAGGAATATCCACTGTTGCTAGTTACTTTAAAGGGAGTGGAACAGTTCAAGGAACTATTGTGGCTCCTAGAACAAGTAATAATTCTGCAAGTAAGCAAGATCCTGCTGCTAAAGAAGTAACAGTCCTTGAAGTACTTGATAATAAGAAATTCATTGTTAACACTGGAACTTCTACATGTGCACATCATTATGCCAGAGGTGGTAATGTACAACCACATTTAGAAGTTGTAATTGATGATCCACTTTCTTACTCTAATATTCCTCTTGTTTATGCTTCTGGATCTGCTGGTGTAGGAACTGAAGCTACTATTGATATTCAAGTGGGTCAAGGTTCTAGCGTAATTGAATTCCGTATTGGGGAAACTGGATATGGATATGGTCAAGGAGAATCCTTAACAGTTGGTATTGGTGGTACAGTTGGTATCCCTACTACTTCTTCTTATAAGGAATTCTTAATTAATATTGATAGAGTCTTTGATGATGAGTTTAATGGATGGTCTTTAGGTTATCTCTATATGTTAGATAACTTGGATGATAAGTTCGATGGAGTTACTCAATCCTTTACTCTTACTGAGAATGGTGGAGATGTAGTTTCTATTAGAGCAGGAAAAGGTTCTAATATTGATGTGCAGGATGTTATTCTGATATTCATCAATGACATTCTACAGGTTCCTGGTCAAGGATATAAATTCAGCGGTGGTAGCGTTATAGAATTTACTGAAGCACCTAAGAAAGATGATACTTCTAAACTTATCTTCTATAAGGGAAGTGGTGATAGTGACGTAGTATTCAAGGATATTATTGAGACTGTTAAGATTGGAGACAATCTTACAATTGGTCATAGTCCTTCTCTTGGACAAGGAAAGAATCTTCAAGAAGATTCTCGCGGAGTGCAGGAAATTAATTCTACCGATTTGGTCACTACTAATCCTTATTATGGTCCTGGCAATAGTGCAGATGAAACTTTGGTAAGACCAGTTAACTGGTGCAGACAAACTGAAGATATGTTTGTAAATGATTTACCTATTGGTAAAGATAGAGATTTATATGAACCACGTATTCATCCTTTCGCATATATTACTAAGACTGTAGGAATTGGTTCAACTACAATCTATGTTGATACTTTAAGACCAATATTTGACTCGCAGAATGAGAATGTAGATTCTAGTGCATTAAGTTTCCAGAATAAAGTTCTCTTTGTTGCCCAAGAAACTAAGACTTCTGCTGCTGCAACTGCTATTGTTTCTGGTTTAGGAACTATTTCATCTATTGATATTACCGAAGGTGGTGTAGGTTATTCAACTGCTACATTGAGTATCGGAAGTACAGTTCAGGGTGGAATTGGAATTGGTACAACTACTACTGCTTTTGGTTCATTAACGATTGCTAATGGGGTAATTACGGGTGCAGCAATTACTAATCCTGGTTATGGATACACTACAGATTCCCCACCTAAGGTTCTGATTTCTCCTCCTGTTTATACAGAGGAAGGAAATAGTGTAAATGTATACGCGGGAGATCAAGGAGAGATTGTTGGATTTGGAACCACTACCATTAGTGGAGGAACACAATTTATTATGGATCTTCATATCCCTGATAATTCATTCCTACGGAATTCTACTCTTACAGGAACTGCTATTACTATTAGTGGAATAAGTACTAATGATTACTTTGTTGTTGAATTCTCTAATGTAGGTATCGCCACTACATCAATAACTGCTCTTAATTCTGGTGGGGGTACAACAGGAGTAGGAACTGCCTTTATAGATAATGTTTATGAGGTTAATGGTTCTGAAATTGTTTATGCTCCTACTGGTCTTGATTCTTCAGGAGTTGGAATAGGAACTACTTATTTGAATCGGGTTTTTGTTAAGATAGATGGGGACTTTAAACCTTATACTACAGTTGGTATTACTACTTCTAATTTCTACGGATCCTTTAGTTGGGGAAGAATTGATCTTACCTCTCGCAGTGGATTAGTTTCATATACTGCATACACTGGAGCAGGTATTGGAACAAATGGAACCGGGATTTCAACTTCTATGATTGTTCAAAGAACCAATAAGTTGAAGTCTAAAAATTATGCTACTTAATTGTTAAATAAATAAATAAAAACTTCTGTCCAATGGCCGCAATTATAACCGATCAACTTAGAATATTAAATGCAAAGAATTTTGTTGCTGGGGTAACATCCACTGCTAATGCATATTATTCTTTTATTGGTCTTTGCAATCCTACAGATTATCAATCGGATTGGGACACTGATCCACCATCTCCGAAAGATAACTTCGATCAGGAAGATGATTATTGGGATACTATGATCGCAATGAAGAAGGTTAATGCTTCTGATGCGCGGCAAGTAGTGGCTAAAAATAGTTGGTCTTCTGGTACTACTTACGATTATTATCGGAGTGATTATAGTCGTACTAATACTGCAAAGGTTTCTGGTGCAACTAATTTATACTCTGCCACTTATTATGTACTGAATAGTGATTATAGAGTTTATGAGTGTCTCCAGAACGGTACTGATCCAGATAATCCTAATGGAAGACCTTCTTTGGATGAGCCAACCTTTACGGATTTAGAACCTAGAAGTGCTGGAAGTAGTGGAGATGGATATATTTGGAAATATCTTTATACTATTAAACCTAGTGATATTGTAAAGTTTGAATCCACTGATTATATTCCCACTCCTTCAGATTGGTCTACTAGTAGTGATAATGCTGCTGTTAGAGATAATGCTGTTGATGGTTCTATTAAAATAGTTACTATCACTAATAGAGGAGTTGCTATTGGTCCTACTGGCGGAAAGTCTTACACTAGAGTTCCTATTAAAGGAAATGGTTCCGGCGCCGAATGTACTATAGTTGTTAATGCTTCTAATGAAGTATCTACAGTAACAGTTACTAATCAAGGTTCTGGATATACCTATGGTAGTGTTGATTTAGAAGCAGGAAGTGTTCCTACCGGAACCACTCGTCCTCTTTTTGATGTTATTATTTCTCCACCTGGAGGGCATGGATTTAATATCTATGAGGAATTGGGTGCATATAATGTTCTTCTTTATTCTAGAATTGAAAATGATGCAGAAAATCCTGATTTTATAACCAATAATCAGATTGCAAGAGTAGGGGTTGTATGCAATCCTCAGTCTTTTGATAGTACTTCTCTTTTAGGTCTAGATAAAGCGGCAGCAACTTATGCATTGAGATTAACAGGAACGGGGTATAGTAGTGCTTCTTTCACTGCTGATGCTTATGTTACTCAAACTATTGCTACAGGTTCAACTGCAGTAGGAAGAGTTGTAAATTATGATCAAACTACTGGAGTTTTAAAATATTGGCAAGATAAGTCTCTTGCAGGATTTAATACTGCCGGTGTGGGAGTTACTGAACCTACCTACGGATTCAAGTTGAATGCCTTTACTGCTACTCCAAGTACTGGTGGAAGTTTAACTATAGTTCCATCATCCGGTTCTAATTTAGCAATTGATACCAGTTTTGGTTCTGGTGCGGTAGCTATAAGTACCGTAATAAATAATAGAACCTATTACCTTGGTCAAGAATTTAATAGTGGTATTGCGAACCCTGAAGTTAAAAAATACTCAGGTAAAGTGATTTATGTGGACAACCGACCATCTATTACTAGGTCCTCTAACCAAAAAGAAGATATAAAAGTTATCTTGCAATTCTAAGAAATCATGCCGCAGCAAACGAATCTAAACGTCTCACCATACTTTGATGACTTTGATCCTGCTAAGGATTATTATAAGGTGCTGTTTAAACCTGGATTTCCAGTCCAAGCAAGAGAATTAACAAATCTGCAGTCAATATTACAGAATCAAATTGAAAAATTTGGTGAGCATTTTTTCAAGGATGGAACAAAGGTAATACCTGGCAACACCAGTTATAGTCAAAATTATTATGCAGTTCAGTTATCTAATACTTTTCAGGGAGTACCAGTTGCAGCATATGCTGATCAATTAGTAGGAACTAAAATTACTGGTCAAACTTCTGGTACAACTGCAGTTGTTAATAAAATTCTTCAAGCGGAAGATTCTGAAAATGGTAATATAACTCTTTATGTTAATTATATTTCTTCTAGTACTGCAAATAATTCGGCACAAACCTTTGATGATGCTGAAAATTTAGTTTGTGATACCACTCTTACTACCGGACTTCTAAGCAATAACGCTATTGCTATTGATAGTCCTTTTGCTGCTACTATAGCATCAGATGCTAGTGCTGTAGGATCTGCTTTCCATGTAGAAGATGGTGTTTATTTTGTTAGGGGTCAATTTATTAATGTTAGCGCAGAAATTTTAATTTTAGATCAATATAATAATACCCCTTCTTATAGAATTGGATTCAATATATTAGAAGAAATAATTAATGCTGATCTTGACGAAACCCTAGCAGATAATTCTCAGGGATATAATAACTATGCTGCTCCGGGAGCAGATAGACTTAAAATTTCTGTGAGTCTATTTAAAAAAGATTTAAGTGATACAAATGATGATAGTTTTATTGAATTAGCAACAGTTAATGATGGTGTTCTTAAAAGTAAAAAGAATACTACTGCCTATAATCATTTAGCATCTGAATTAGCTCGTAGAACTTATGATGAATCTGGAGATTATTATGTAAAACCATTTGATATTACTGTTTTAAATTCTTTAAACGATAATATTGGCAATAGAGGAGTTTATCAAGAAGGTCAATTCACTCAAATGGGAGGGAACCCTTCTACCGATTTGGCATTATATAATGTTTCTCCCGGAAAAGCATTTGTTAAAGGATATGAAGTAGAAACTATATCTTCTGCTGCTTTAGATGCAGATAAGACTAGAACTACGCAATTAACTGAAGATCAATCCATTATCTATAATACTGGACCTACTGTTAGATTAAACAATGTCTATGGAACACCAACTATTGGTATTGGTAATACTTATATTCTAACTTTACGGGATGAAAGAATTGGAGTAGATCAAACAGGTGTTCCTGGAAAAGAAATAGGTGTTGCTAGGGTTTATGATATTGCATTAGAATCAGGAAGTTATGATGCGACATATGGGCAATTAAATGAATGGGACATGTCCCTTTATGATGTCCAGACCGTAACTGATATTGCTGTTAATGAATCCATTACTTTATCCACTCCTACTTATATTAAAGGTGCTAATAGTGGTGCCACAGCATTTCTTAAGGAATCTGTTTCCGCAGGGACTGCTTTAACTGCTTATGAAGTAGAAGGTTCCTTTATTAAGAATGAAGATCTTATCTTTAATGGAGTTCAGAATCCAAGGGTAGCAGTTGCTATTACTACTTACGATGTATCAGACGTTAAATCTGTTTATGGTACAAATAGTGGTGTTATTGGAATTAATACATTTAGTGCTGATATAATACAATCTAATGAAGTAACTGTTGGAGTTGCTACTATTACTGCAGGATCGGGTGCAAATTATATTAGTACAATAACTAGTCCTAATCTTAATGTTTTCCCAGGAACTTTGAGATTAAATGATTTAGTTTCATTTACTGATGGATCTCTGGTAAGTCCAGATCCAATTTATGGAAAGGTTGTTGGTACTTCTTCTACTCAAATTACTGTTACCGGTGTAGCAACTGTATCACAGATTGTGAGTGGATTATTACCCACCTCTCAAATCGATGTTAGTGATCTTAAGATTGTAAATACAGCATTACAGTCTTCTTCAGATAATAGTCTTTATACTCTTTTACCTAAAAATGATATATCAGATGTAGATTTAACTGATGCATCTATTAGTATAAGAAAGACTTTTACTGGTCTTAATATTGCTAGTGGAGAATTGACTGGGACTTTTGAAGCAGGAAGAAATGAAAAATTCCTTTCTTTTGATGAAGAAAGATATGCAGTTATTAGGTCTGATGGAAGTACTGAAGCATTAACTTCTGACAAGTTAATCTTTAATGCTACTATGACCACCCTTCAAATTATTGGATTGGGGTCTAATGATTCAATTAATAGAACAACTTTGGTTGCTACTCTTAATAAATCAAATCCTACTGCTAAGATTAAAGTAAGAAATAGGGTTAATAATCTTGTCGTTAATAAGTCAAAAACACAAGGATCGGGTATTGGATCTACATCTCTTGATGATGGATTAACTTATGGTACTTATCCATATGGAACCAGAGTTCAAGATGAACTCTTATCTTTAAATACTCCCGATATAGTTAAAATATATGGAGTTTTTGAATCTTCGGATACATCAGGTGCATCTGCTCCTACGGTAGATTTAAGTTCCCTTACTACAGCATCCACTACAACTACAGAATTGATTATTGGAGAACAGTTAGTAGGTCAGACAAGTAACGCAATTGCTCTGTGTGCTGAGAAATTATCTAATTCTCAAATTTCTTTCCTTTATCAAAATGATAATAGATTTAAGGAAGGCGAAACTGTAATATTCCAAGAATCTACTGCTCAAGCAGTTGTTTCTACTTTAGATGCTCCAAGTTATGATATAACTGGTAGTTATAATTATGATAATGGACAAGAGAATACTTTTTATGATTTTGGTAGATTGATTAGAAAATCAACTGCTAATGCTCCTTCTAAAGGATTGAAAATTTATTTTGAAAGTGCTTATTATGAATCAACCGATGAAGGTGATATTACCACAGTAAATTCATATCAAACTTATAATTATGGTGATATTACGTCAGTAGATAATATTCCTAATGCGAATATGATTGATATTCGTCCCAGAGTATCGGATTATTCAACGACAGAAAGTGCAAGGTCACCTTTAGAATTCTACGGAAGAACCTTTAATTCAAGTGGTAGTTCCGCAGCAAATATGCTTGCATCTGATGAGTCTATTACCATTGATTTCTCTAATTATTTGGGTAGAATTGACAGAATCTTTATAACCAAATCTGGGGAATTGCAGGTAGTATATGGAACTCCTTCGGAGAATCCTCAGAAACCAATTCCTATTGATGATGCATTGGAGATTGGTGTTGTAACTCTTCCACCATATCTTTATAATGTAAGTGATGCTTCTATTGATTTCTTAAATTATCAGAGATATCAAATGCGTGATATCGCTGCACTTGAAACTAGAATTAAAAATTTAGAGTATTATACTGCATTATCATTGCTAGAAACGAATACTTCTAGTTTCTTTGTTCCTGACGGTGATGGATTAAACAGATTTAAATCTGGATTCTTTGTTGATAATTTTGAAACTTTCCAACCTCAAGATACATCTTATCCTATTAAAAATAGTATAGATGGTAGAAATAAAGAAGCAAGGCCAACTCATTATACAACTGCTGTTGATTTAATGTTTGGACCAGTAGTTAATACTGATGCAACTGCGGACCTTGATTTCACTTCTGTGGAAGGAGTTAATGTAAGACGGGAAAATGATATTATAACCTTAGATTATGCTGAAGTTGAATGGATAAAGCAAGAATTTGGAACCAGATGGGAAGCAGTTACACCATTTATTGTTGCTTATTGGAATGGAGACATAGAACTGACTCCTGCATCCGATAATTGGGTTGATGTTGTAAATTTAGAACCTAGAATTATTAACAGAGAGGGGAATTTTAATCAAGTGGTTGCTACATTAGCTGCTACTACAGGATTTGATCCTCAAGCAGGATTTGCTCAAAATATTTGGAATTCTTGGCAAACTGTTTGGACCGGAAGTGAAACAAGAGATGCTGGAAGCCGTAGTCAA
>Ga0098040_1000223_pt1 | contig 27018 bp, 34 predicted proteins | sample 7_EtaG_FD_75065 | JGI IMG/M metagenome (GOLD analysis project Ga0098040, IMG submission 75065) | Marine viral communities from the Subarctic Pacific Ocean - 7_ETSP_OMZ_AT15161 metaG | ecosystem: Environmental > Aquatic > Marine > Oceanic | place: Pacific Ocean | collected 2015-01-08
ATATTTCTACATTTTTCTTCTTCGCCGTTCTTTTCAAAAGCGCGAAGTGTGTTTCGATATTAGAAACGTCAATGTTGTGCTTGAAGGCAAAGTAATGTTTATAGAAAGTCAATTGATAAGTGATCATCGGGTCTGATTTCTTCTTTGAATCCCAACCCCAAGAACAAGTTTTCCAATCGATAATATGATATTTTCCATCGGATGTTTTAATAACCAAGTCAATGAACCCTTTAAAAGAATACTCTTTTGCATCGAACTCACGAATCGGAACAAATATCTTTTCTTCAGTTGATATAACCTCGTGTTCCCCAAAGTATTCTTCGACGGCTGGCAATATCTCAGGAATAATAGATGGTGCTACTGAGCGCATAGATGTGATCAGCTTTTTATCTAAATTTTCGCGAACTTCAGGAGGAAGCGCCTTCAAGTTTTTCAAAAATTGTTCTTCGAAAAAGAGCCCCACTTCGTCCGGAGTGGCTGCGGCTTTATCTTGAAAAAGCATAGTGTATTCACATACATCATGGATTGCTGTTCCAAATGCAGTATATTCATTACCAAGGAAACCCTTAAGTTTATCTACATGGACTAATTTGTGATAATATGGACAATGAGCCCAGTTTTTGAGTTCAGAAAAGGATATATGAGACATGCTCCCTCTTATTTTTCTGTTTTGACTTTTGTTGTATTTGTTCGAGTATTTTTAGAAGCAGAAGACGTCGGCTTGGTGGTCTTCGCAGTCTTTTTAGGTGCTGGCTGCTTTGCTACCAAAGAAAAGACATATCCTCCAGAATGATACTGTTCAGTTCTATTGTCTAAAGTATCATACAACCCTGCAACACACTCAGCGACTGGTACACCACGTGTTTGAAGAGCCTTTTGTATGTCGTTGGATGTGTATCTAAGACGTGTCTTGGATGCGGTGCCTGTGACATGCTCTTTGAAAGAGATCTGCACGTTAACGAGATTTTTCTCTTTGTCGATATCCGTAACCACCTCACAGTGGTCATAAAGTTGATTCTTTGCCATTTTTATTTCTCCTTTGATATAGTATATTATAGATTGTTTACTTTGTCAAGTTTATTATACAGGTTTATGCTAATTTGTTTAAGAAGAGCTTTTTTATCTTTAATAAAATACCACTCAAACCCGTTTGCAAAGTATTCACGCAATGAAGTTGCTGCGTATGGCGACATAAAAAGCCCTGCCGATAATGTCGCCAAGACAGGATACCCCACCTCTTTATATAGGAAGTCATCGAATTCTTCGTTGTATTCTACATCAGTAAAATTACCACCTGCATATTGATAGCCGTGTGCGCTTAAGATATCTCGTAGGCGTCGACGCTTTCCAACAAATTCTTTCTCTACTGTTCCATCATAATAAATATCGGCGGGTACTAGTTCTTCAACCGCATGTGCAATCTCGTGCCCAATTGATTCTACAAAATCTTCTGTCGAGGGTTGATCGCTGAGAACATATATAGCACCATCTTCATATACTGCTTCTACATCTCGATCAAGAAAGACATCAAACCTGCCAATATAAATTATTTCTATGTTTGATAAACACCAGAGCGGAATCTTCTCTTCTATAGCTTGGAGTGCAGCGTTTATATCTACCGAATCGGTTGCTGGAAAATCTTTTATCATAACCGGGATCTTATTAAAAAGACTCCGTTCTCGACTGCGCTCGTTTTGGACTTGTAGACTTTCCGATATATATTTCTGTATATTATCTCTATTCACTAAGTGGCTTCTCTTTATGTAAAGCACTTGACGTTGCTTCGATGTCGCTAAAAGCTTGTGCATAACCGCGAATAAAGTTTTCTTCAGCTAAAGCCAAGACTAGTTCTGGGAACTCCTCGGACATAACTTCAATGATCATTTCAATCGTAACATTATCTCCTTCCGGTGAAAGTTTTTCGCCAGCGTGGTTCACGAGGAATTCCTGTATCTTGGTATCTCCTGGCGGGGCTTCGTTTAAAGTGGGGTTTTCGTTTTCTATATTATTTTTAAAATCAATTTTCATTTCTTTATAACACTCTAGCTGCTAAGTCTGCGACTTTTGAACGCTCTCCTTTTTGTAAGGTGACATGTCCAGTTAATGGGTATTCCTTCAAGCGCTCAATCGCATATGTTAATCCGTTTGTTGTTTCATCTACATATACATTATCTATTTGTTCTATGTCACCTGTTAATACTATTTTAGTACCTTCTCCAACTCTTGTTAAGATCGTTTTCATTTCATGCACAGATAAATTTTGTGCCTCATCAATAACAATGTAAGCATTGGCAATTGAGCGTCCACGAATGTATGTTAGAGCTTCTAGTTCTATCGAACCATTATCGAGATACATATCAAGAGTTGTTTTATCGTTTCCCATCAAGAATTGTAAGTTATCTTGAATGGGCGCAAGCCAGGGCATCATCTTTTCTTCTAAGGTTCCCGGCAAGAAGCCGATGTCGCGACCCATGGGTTGAACCGGTCTGGAAACTATTAAACGGCGGTAGCGGCTTTCTTTTTCCATCACTTGTTCTAACCCAGCAGCGACAGCTAATAAAGTCTTTCCCGATCCCGCTTTCCCAATCAATGAAAGAATTGATACAGTTGGATCCATCAAAAGTTCTAAGGCAAATGTTTGTTCTTTGTTCCTTGGATTGAGACCCCATACGCCGTCTCGAAAGTTTACTACTTTCTTTAAAGGCTGTAGTTCTCCAGTATATCTAGCAAGCGCAGTTTTCTTTTCATTAGCGTTTGAAACCAACATTATAAATTGATTTGCGCAAAAAGACGGACCATCTAAGATGATCTCTTCTTTACCCTCGTAGAATCGATCAATAATTTGATCATCGACTAAATGAGATGTCAGTCCCGTATACAATTCAGAACGCTGCCTAACAACCTGTTGTAAGATATAATCCTCACTAGTTAGACCGACCGCATCACATTTAACTCGCATATTGATATCTCGCGAGACAACGATTAATTTCCTAGAAGAATTCTTTTTATTTTCTGTGAGCCCAGTACCAATTATCTGATTATCAGGATCTGTAGAATCAAAACTAATAGGAAGATCAGTAGGGTCGAAAGTTTTAGCATATGCCATTCCCTTGCCTTTTCTGATGCGCACTCCTTTATTTAAATTGCCACGCTCTCGGAGTTCATCGAAAATCCGAATTATTTTTCTTGCATTGGCACCTACGCCGTCTTGTCTTTTTTTATGCTTATCTATTTCTTCCAACACTTTCAAAGGAATCACGATATCGTTGTTTCCATAAGAATATATAGCGCGAGCATCAGTAAGGTAAACACTAGTATCTAACACATAAGTTTTTTTAGCCATAAAAAATACACACCTTTAAAAATTATTCTACTTTGTCCTCTAGATCTTTATTATTCTCATCAATCCAGAAAAAACATCTTTCTACATTCTCCTCATCATATGAGGGCAGTGAATTTGCTACTTGAGTGATATCAGAGTCGCCAGGACGGTTCTCTGAGTTTACCGTCACAAGTATTGCTGGTATTCCTAGAAACACAACCAGCGGCATTAATTTTTTCATCATATCCTCCATAAAATTGCGATATAACGTCTCTTTAATAAATAGAGAGTAATTGGCATTTTGACTTCTAGTTATTATAGGCATACAAAATACTTGGAGGATACAATGTGAAGAAAATCAGCCACTCTATAATGTTTCTTTTCTTATTGATGTGTATTAGCGGATGTGCACACAATAATCTGAATTATCATAAAAAGATTATTCAACGTTCGTCTTTTCTAAAAATTGAAAAGGTAATTACTGTCACATCTTGCATAGATGGGAAAGTCTGTTCTGCAAAGAAGTTACGATCTTCTGGCAGTGGAGCAGTTGTTAAATCTACATTTTCTGGAGGTTATGTTTTAACGGCGGCACATGTTTGTGACGATTCTGACGTGATTGAGCGAATTAAGTCTATGGACCCTACCGCAAAAATAAACTCAAAATTCGAAGTTCGCACGATGGATGGCGATTTATATCCTGTAGAAATTATAGATTTAGATTTTTCCAATGATATATGTATGTTATGGGTCGATGATCTTTACGAGCCGCCACTACTAGTAGCTACAAAAGCTCCGGAGCCAGGAGACCGAGTTTTTAATATGGCAGCGCCATTAGGTGTGCACTCCGTGAATATGGTACCTATATTCACAGGATTTTATAATGGAATAGACGGGCGCAATATCGCAATATATTCTCTGCCAGCGTTTGGTGGCTCATCAGGTTCTCCGATTATTAATACCCGTGGAGAACTCGTTGGTATGATTCATTCCACTTTAAGATTTTTTCCAGAAATAGTATTATCTCCAAATTATAAATCTATGCGAGCGTTTATTAATAGGTCTATTCAGAGAGATGCAAAGTCCAGAATCATTAATGTGTTTTTAAACGTTCTTTTTAGATAAAAAAAACCGGGGGCAAAAGCCCCCGGCGTAATAAACATATTTTTGTATTTTATTTATTCTACTTCTTTTACATCAACAACTTCAATAACATCTACTGTAATTACTTCAAGTTCTTCCGTGGTAACTACATCAAGGATATCATCAGATATTACTGGTGTGGTCACATCTGATGTGGTTTGAGTATCAGTGTTTGTCGTTTCAACCACCTCTTCCACAACCATTGGTGTGTCATTCGATGTGCATGCCTGAAAAGCACCAATGAAAGTGATCATTGAAACTGTTGCCAAGGTAGATATAATAACAATTAGCGGCTTCATTTTTTTCTCCTAATAATAAATGAATGGTAATAAGTATACTCTATTATCTTCAAAAGTCAAATAAAAATGCACTTTTTTTAAATAATTTCGTCAACTAGACCATACTTCAAACAAGTCTTTGCATCCCACCAGAGATCATGCTTCAGTATCTTTGAAAGTTCTTTTTTTGGGATTTTTGTATGCTCTTCATATATGTTTTTAATGACCTTCATCAAAAGCTCGTTATTTTTCATGTCGTCTTTGAGATCTTCAAACTTGCCCCACATATGAGTTGAAAGTTGATGGATAAGCATAAAAGAATGTTCGTTGATTAAACGACGTTTTCCCACTACACTCATAATCGTTGCTGCACTGGCTGCGCAGCCATCGATAACGGTAACAATATCTGCTGGAGACTTGCGAATATAATCAACTGCTGCCATGCCAGCAAAGACACTCCCACCATAACTATTGATATGCAGATATAGTTCAGGCGTTGGCATGCTAAGTGAGTTAGCATGGTTCTGTAATTTTATACCAATAGATTTTATGCTCTTGTTTAAGGATAGCACCTTTGTACGATTAACCTCTGAATAAAAGTAAATTCTATTATTAGAAGAAGAGACTCGATTTTCTGAGTCTGAGTCTGAGTCATCTACACTGATTTTATTTTCTTTAACGTCTTCGTTTGACGACGCGATCCAAAGTTTATCTTTCATAGCTTATTTTTTCTCCATCATGCTTTGTTCTGTATCGCAACCGACTTCTGACTCCGGTTCTGATACATTTACTTCTGGATTGACCATATTATATATACGACATCTATGTTGTCCTGCCTTGCCTCTAAATATCGCTTGAGGGGAGTCTTCCGAGGCTGTGAGGTCCCATACTCTTACTAGACAATGATTTGGTGTATTATGCACCTCTATATAGACTGACTCGTTGAACTTGTGTTCAAACGGTGTTGGTGCAGTTTTTGCGGTTGTTAATGATGTAGCCGTGCAACCGATTGTGCAAGCAAGACCAACAAATATAGCAAGCTTTCTCATATTATCCTCCATAAACACTCTTTTAAAACATTGTATCAGCGTTTGCTTTTTTTGTCAAGTATTTTTTTGTCTAAGATGTTGTGAGATCGGCACAGCTTCTCCATCACCATCAACACGGACAAATTTCATATTAGTTTGACATACAATTTTTTGTGATCCGTTATAAGTGCTAGTTCGGCGAGCCTCAATTCTGACAGTGCAAGAAGTTGTCCCGAAGGTAACAACCTCTCCATATATTTTTATTATTTGCCCCTGGCGCACCGGTTTAAGAAATTCGACTTTATCCATACTCACAGTAACCATGCGTGGGGTTTCGCATTTTATACACGCATATGCAACAGCAGCTTCATCAAGCCAAGCTAACATAAAACCCCCAAAGAGATTACCGTGGTATCCACAGTCGCTTTCTTTGCACATGTGAGTCGATATCAACTCCATATCAGGCACTAGATTTCCCCATGTAGAAAATTGTAAAAATACGACATATAAAACTTAAATCGATCACCGTGTATACCATAAAGTGCTGCGCTAGTACTAGAAAGAAGTGAGTTGCCATCTTGAGGAGTGAAACTATAGCCAGTCACAATCGTATTCTTTCCGCTCGACCGTGTTTCTAAAGAAGAGACTGGTATCACAGATTGATTATAAATCCTTCCATAGAACCCATGATCACGACCAAATGAAAAGACGCGATTAACAGATTTATGATGTGTTAGAGAAATCATTTTATCTTCGGTAAAAGAATCTAAAATCTTTTTCTTTGTGTGTCGCCCTTTAACTTCTATATTAAACCTAACGATATGCATATATTGCGTATTCGTCTTCATAGCACTTGAAAATAAACCTTTCTTAAAAGTGATGCCACTCGTTGCAAACAGGTCTACCACATCTTTTGCATGGTGAGTCCCGTTGTCACAATTGTGAGGTGAGACGTGTGGTGATGCTATAAAGCCATCGTCTTGGCTCAAATCATTCGCTCTGCGGATACAAACAAAATCGCCGCCAACGACGCCGGAGATGTTATGCAAATTATCGACAATCGCTGCAATATTATGTGTGTTACAGCTAACAACTTGGATAAATTTCTGTTTTTCAGAAATAAGAACTTTATCGTTGATATTATAAGCATATGGTACTCCAAAACCCTTTTCGCTACCCTGCGCAATAAATATTTTATCTGAATGTTTTTTTGATAATGGAAGATATATCTCTTCCTTATTCTGATTCCCGGCTGGAGTGCAATCAATAATTACGTTACAGTCCTCAAGTGCCTGTTTAAAACCACATGTTACTTCATGTCCCAGTTCACGAAACAGATGTTCTGCGCCATCGTTCACAACAAGTTTTGCGCCACGTTGGATCAAACTGTTAACCTTGGCGACTTCGTTTTTTAAAGGAGTTCGCTTATGGAAATAAACATTGCCAATTACTAATTCTTTTCGCAACCCTGATAGTAATCCAATAAGTGGTTCACCAATTGTCCCAGTACCAACAATCAGTATATTTTTATACGCAGAGCGTTCTTGCGAAAACTTATTAATTAACACGTTAGCCATTAGCTTTTAGATTTTCCAGTTGTTTTTTTCTTAGATGTAGATTTCTTAGATGTAGATTTCTTAGTCGTGGTCTTCTTGGATGGTATCTTCTTGGTTGCAGTTTTCTTTTCTTCTGCTAACACCCCCATCTCCACTGCTTTCTGATACACCCATTCTTCATCAGGAACATCCGCTGGAGAAGTTTGTTCTGGAATAGGCATTCCCATAAAATCATGTGCTTTTCTGCGATCTGTTTCGTTGTCTGAATCGAGAAGTGCCGCAAGTGCTTCTTTGATGGCTGCTTTTCTTTTTCTTGGATTTGTCATTATGTATTTCTTCCTATATTAATGGTGGAGGCGCGGGGAGTCGAACCCCGGTCCAATATGATTCTAAATATTCATCGTTCACAAGGTTAGTCAGTTATTTGAACTCTGACAAACTTTATCCTGCTGGACGTACCACTCGTTCTTTGAGGAAACAAGAAACCTAAAGTGCCATTTTATTTAATAAGGAATGGCTTCCCCAGATTACGCAGCTAAGGCGTAATCAACTTCAACGTTATCGTTTGCAGTTATTAAGTTGAGTGTTTTTACTGTGCCCACTCACACAGCCTTGCATAAATATTTTTCGACACATTGTCGAAACCGTTTCGCCCCCAATTTGTAAAGAACAAAAAATCCCGTGGAGGGTGTTGAATCTTCGCTCCAACAAGGCTAGGCTCCTGTCAATTGACCTTACTAATTTAAGGTCCCCCTTCAAGAGAGCCATTGAAGAGTGTTATTGCTCCAATAATTGATCACCCATGTTTAGCACCTCCACGGGCAGGGAGATCTATCCTTCTATTATATACCTGTTAGATTTTTTTTTAAGTAAAAACATTATACTCGTCATCACTTTTTTATTTTAACTAGTATAATATTAAATGTCTTATTTGTCAAGTTCTTTTTCTTGAAAAAACGTTTCTGTGTCATACTTTTTTAATAGACGATATAGGTATTCTTTATTCACGCCGAGAAACCGAGCGGCTTCCATTTTTGTTCTAGATGCAGACAGGACGTATTTCAATACTGCGGCTCTGCATATCTCTGGTATAGAATACCAAAGAGGAAAACCATACATTTTACCACCTGTCGATTTTACAGCTAGATCTAATTTAAGGGCTATCAGTTCTTCTAAACTTATTGCATCAACCATTACTTCAAATTGATCGTTTGATTTGCCATCAGCCCGAAGCTTTCTTGTAACACTATAATTGCTATTGGCACCGTATGGTTTTTTCTTAGATTTCCAAGCCACGATTAACCTTGTGTTTTAAAATCATTTAGACTGATAGAATCACCAGATGTTGCAGGTGTACGAACTAGTTGAAACCTTTTTGAGAAGGGCGCTTGAGCCTTGGATTCGCCGCCTACAAAAAGAGTTACGTTGTCGGTATTTGACAAATTAAGAGTGACTGTTGTATTACCCCGTGGTCCCGAAAACCGTTGTTTGATTTTAATCGTATCACCCAGGGCAAGTGCCGACAGATGATAACCCGTATTCATGGAACCAAAATTGTTGACAGCATTTGCTAAAAAACTAGATAAGTTCGAAACGCTGCTACCCCAGTCTGAATAGCCAACGTTTACATATTGGTTTGGGATATCTCCCATAATTCTTGAATCGCCGGAGGCTGCGTCGTCTTTGAATACAAATTTAGCTTCGTTTCCTAATGCGTCCAAAAATATTATATGCCTGTCATCACCGGGATCACCCGCGAAGCGCAATGTGTAGGTCGCTCTACCAGGCACCATATCTCCATCAACATTCATATCAAAGTTTGCGCCAGATTCATCTATGTTATAATGGTCAAACGTATAATCTGGCTTGACAATTGTTTTTCTTTTTCCCGGCATGAGTTCTTTCTTGTGACCTCTTTTTCGAACAAGAGTAAGATGTGACAGTTTGGGTGACAACTGCACGGCGATATCTAAAGTGGCTGTGGCATCATTAGTCAGCTTTAATGTTTGTGCGCCGTTTGCTTCCGTTAATGCTGCGCTGCAAGTGATAGTACCATTATGCCCATTTGCATGAATGATGGCAGCACGAAGCTCATTTAATAAATCAGCTTGAGAAGACTCGGATCCTCCACTTAGAGTGAGTTGGACAGCCACACACTTGCCAAGATCTGTTATAGAACTTGCGAGATTAGCTGCGCCACAATCACTGCTAGTGGTCATCACGGTGCCGGTAGCTACACCGCTGCCAACAGTGTTTGTAATTACATAGAGAATCTCGGTACCGAACCCATCTGTAATTTTAAAATAATTTTGTTCAGCGAATTGAGAAGCAGTAGCATCGTCACCGTCGCGACAGGTTATCTCGACATAGCCCGAGTTGCGCATTGCGCGCCAGGCATTCTTCCCTGTGGTTGACATGTTCTAATCCTCGTCGGACTTTTCAACAGCCTTCAGCTTAGGTTTAGCTTTCTTCTTGGGAGCTTCAGCTACAATCACTTCGACCTCCCACTCTCCTTCTGACAAAGACTGAGGCATATTACAGCCGCGAACATCGCAGCCATCTTTTTTGCACTTCTCCTTCGCAGCTTTTTTGGCATCCTTAGCAGTACCAGCTTTGACTTTTATTTTATATGTTGGCATATCAGACATTTATTTTCTCCTACTAATCAGCGACGTTATCCCAAGCAACCTGCCAACCAGCAAGCGCTGTGGTGCCGGTTCCAGTCGATGTTACACGAATAATAATTCCGTCCGTATCGTTATCGGCCGAGCATGCGAGTTCGAAGGAGTTTGCTCCCGCCGCATTGACGCCAGATTTTGTCGTAATAGACGTACCATTGTCAGCATTGCGAAAGTTGATGCTAGTATTCGCATCACCGCTCTCCCAGAAAATGATGAGGGTTCTAGCGCCGTCCACCCACGTTGTAGGTCTCAAGTGGAAATCGATAGCGGAACCATTGCTGACATCTTCAAGTTTAGGTACTGTCTGGGCGTCAGGACCGGCAGGACAATGCAAAATGCCCGCGTTAGCCGTGGCTCTATTTCCCGCACCAGCAGCCATACCAACAGCAGTGGTGTCATCGGTGAGATAGAAACGAGTTGCTCTGGTATCCCAATTAGCGGTTTCATATCGCGCGGCAACCTCTGCGAGAGTCTCAAGTCCAGCATCCTCTGCTAGAGATGCGCCAGCATGATTGTTCTTAAGTTTGGAACCTGTGGATCCGTGGGTAAACCCGCCGTCGCCGTCGTGACCAAAAAGCCCGATCTCCAAAAGGTTCTCCAACTGCGCAGCCGTAGCGGGAGTGCCTGCGCCGCCGAAAGTGGCTTCAGTTGCTGTGCCGCCTTTAGCGAGCACGCGACCAATCTGCTTTCTTACTTTTCTTTTCTTTGGACTTGCCATTTTTTCGTTTCCTCCTGCGACAATATTGTCTGATTATAAATAGTATGTTCTCGCTTAAAGTTCCAATTCTTCCTCTTCTTCTCCACCTAAGCCCAAATCATCCTCACCACCTGCTTCTTCAGCTTCTTCCTCGGCTTCATATTCGTCGGTGGTGGGCTCTTCGGTGGTGGAGGCAAGTTCCTCCTCAAAGCGGTCAAAGTATAGCTTCAAATTGGTGATTAGATAATCATAGAAAAGCTGCTTGTCTTCCTCGTTTGATAGAAGAGCATATGCTTCAACAATTTGTTTCTCAACTTTCTCAAAGGCTCGCTGGGCGAAGTTACGACCGGTCTCATCCTCATCGTCTAATCCAAATGTGTCTTCCTCTTCCTCCTCTTCTTCGGGAGGGGTCTCATCAATATCGATAAATTTATCTTCTCCGGTAGAGACGTCCAAACTGACGTCGACTTCTTCCTCTTCTTGTTCTTCAAGTTCCGGAAGTTCCATATCCATTTCGCCAGGTTCTTCCATCGACTGTGATGTGGAGAGAGAATTCTGTGTAGCGTTAACAACGTGGGCGCGAAAAGACTCTCGTTGTTCAGCGTCCGTCGTCAACATTTTATATTCTGTTTCAAGTTGTGGGACGATCTTCTTGAGTAAATCTGCTAATACATTGATACCCGTATTTCTATGGGGCGCTGCTTCCTCGGCTGTTTCTTTAATCAGTTTGCGAATCATGTTGCGAAGAACCTTTTCTTCTAGAATGTTCTGTGTAGCATTTTTCTTCTTTTGATTGATTCGTTTGGTGGCAACATTTCTAATATGCTCGCGCAAAATCAACTCCTGAATAAACTCTTCTCTATTAACGTACATGTTGTGTCTCCTAAATGCTCACGGCGTATTCTTTTTGCGCGCCAAAGTCATCTGTTTTGAAATCTTCTTTTCTCATCACTGTGATAATATTAACTGAGTCTGGTCCTTTTTTCATTTTTAGAGCACAGACCACATTCAGCATTGGCTGATTTCCTTGCTTGGCTCGGATCAAGAACGGCTCATCGTTTCCTATTTCCCCGTTCATAAAATCATTCATCACATTTCCCATCGCTTTGTCAATCGCTTTAACAATACTGTCCTTCGATATCGTCATACCCTTAGAACCTTGTTTGTGGCGGAACCTTCGTTCTTCTCCGTGCTTAGTTGGCACAACAGACATATCCTTAAGATCTAAAACAAATTTTTCACCACGGAACTGTTCGTACGATTGAGCTTCTTTTAAATAGTTTAATATATACTCATAAAGCTCTTCGTCAACTGTGCTTTTAAAAGACGTTTTATCCCAAGTTTTCATCAGAGGAATGAGTTCGGCTGCGGTCATGCCCACTCTCACAATATCAATGGTCGGATAATCTGCATCTAATAGAGCATACCATCGGTGATGACCATCAATTAAATAATCATCACCCGAGACCATCACTGGCTTGTCTGTTGCTAGAACCTCAAGTCCTTTGGCTGCGACCATACCAGCAACCTTATCTAAATTAATTTCTTTTTGGATGGGGGTTAAATCCGATGGGTTAATAGTCTCTTCTTCAGTAGCTACATCGTGTTCAGTGCGCAGCCATTTCATAAATTCTAGCACATCAGATGATTTGATTTGTGGTAAATCTTGTCTAGTGAGTTGCAACCCGTAATCTAAATTAATAAGATCTGCTGTGTCTTGTTTGAATTCATTAATTAAATCCTGTGTAAAGTCGGATGAATCCCACACATTGTATGATTTTTTCTTTTTAGCAGAGACAGAAGGCGCACCCTCAACAGAACCCATAGATATTGCCGAGATCTCTTCCAACTCGTCCTCTTCTTTTACCTTATCGGGGAGCCCTTTGTGTTTTGTGCTAGCATAATCGTCTGTATCTTTTTTAGACATGCTTCCTGCTGCCTTTTTTACTGCATCGCTAGCGCAGTCTCCTGTATCTTGACACTTCTTGACCATGCCCATAAATCGCTGTTGAGACTTTGATTTGGCTTTTTCGGCAATGAGTTCTCTGATTACCCCATGAAGAAAGGGCATAAAAGATTCCATCACTGCCTCCTCTGCCTCTGGCTCTACTGATGCAGCATCTTGATCAGGTCTGACAATATTCCAAGCTTGGGTTGGGTCTTTGAGGGGAACGTATTTTGAAAAACTTTCATAATCTCCATCAGCAATGTACCGACGCATATCAGTTCCACTAACGCCGCCAGCCATCATTGGAGTATTAACTATTTCGACACTAACTTCATAGCCATTTTTATCTGACCAAGCTTGAGCTTGATTAAAACGGTTATCACATGCATCTTTCGCGCCACAGCCCAACAGTAATGTCTGTCCTGGGCGGAGATTTTTCATAAACTCATAGGCTGCTGTTACCGGCGAGTTTTCTTTAACAACAATTGCTTTCATTCTGCCGCCGAGCCCATTTTCTTTTATATATAAATCCCAAAGTTGCTTTGACATTTCTTTCGTGATCTCCACACCTCTTCCATCACGTCCATCTTTAGAATGACCCATGCGGCTCTTTGGTGATATCAACACATACACGACGTCGGCTGATTCGATGACTCCATCGTCCTCGCCCTGCATCTTGCCATGTAAGAACCACTCAGCGCCTTGAAAATGACCAGCATGTGGCGGTTTAAAACCACCGGGCACTATAGCGACTCTTTCCAAATCTCCTATAGGTGCTTCTACCTCTTGTAGCTCTTCTTCCGGAGTATCCTCTAGTTGTTGGCTAATCGGAGGTACCTGATTACCGCGCCCCCATTTATAAAGATTAACAATTTGATTGATAGGCGCGAAGTTCCCAGTAAATTTATAAAGCACCCCGTCGTGTTCGAACACAAATCCTTCTGAAGCTGTTGTAATCTTCTCAACATCTTTTAATTTAGATAATTGTTTAACAAGGATTTCGTTGGCTCTCTCGGATCCTGGGAGTCCCTGAGAAATATAAGATGTAATTTGTTTGATTGCCTGATCAACTTGTTTCTTTACGCTTTCGACTTCTGAACTGTTATCAATAATAAAGGCTGATTCCATTCCTTCAAGCATTGCTACTGAGAACTCATGTACAGCTTCTTCGATTGGATAGATAGCTTTCTCTAACAATGACTTGGCTTGTTTCCAATATTGAGATAATGTTTTTTTAACATCTTTTGGAAGGCTATTGATCTCTGGACTTCTCCATGCTAACCCTCCCGTCATTCTTCTAGTGGCTATATCTAGATATTCTTCTGGAATCTCTGTTAACTGTTTTGATATTACAGCTTTAAGGTAGCTACCCACAGTGTCACTGGAACTAACGCCAGCACTGCTGAGAGTCTTATTGATCTTTGCCATGGCAATTTGTAAATCTTCTTTATTGGTTAACTCTTTAAGATTTTGGATTGCCGCTCTTCGAAATTTATAAGACGTCTCTTTGTCTGAAAGTTGGATTTCAAACTTGTTAACAGCCTGATCTAAAGCTTTTGCTGTAGAACTAGCGTCAAACTCTTCCACCTTTCCTGTTTCTGTATTTAATTCTTTATGACCTTGACGATGAATAGAAACTACGTCTCCTGAATAACTTACAATGTTCTGTGCGTCTGTGTGAAGAATTTCAGCGTTATAAAACTTCTGACCATTTTCTCCAAAGACTTGAAGTCTTTCTTCATCACTTAATGATTCAACAGCTAGATTAAAAGCCCTGACAGCATTAGCGTAGACTTGTTTGATTTTGTCTCCACCTTTAAAATCTCTTGCTAAGATCGCTTCGAGATCTTTACCACCTTTAGCAATATCATTTTCATTTCTCGCTGCTTTAGCTACACCAGCATTAAATCCTAAAAATACATTTACTCCATCAAGCTTTTCAGTACCCTGAAGCTTTCCTCTGCTAGCTGACTTCATTATTGAGAACATTTCATCAAATGATAATTCTGGATTATCATAAAGATGATTCATATGACCAGCAGCACCACCCATTATTTCTTTCCCTTTTTCTTAGACGTCTTTGTTTCTTCTAATACTTTAAGCTGTTCTTCTAAGGTAGTTACTTGTTCTTCTAAACTTTTATTTCTTTCCTGAATTCTCTTAATTTGTCTTCTAACTTTAACTAATTGTTCTTTAGCAATTTCAACTCTATTAGTATCTCTCTGAGTAGCAATTCTTAAAGATGAAAGCATTTCAAAAATAGTCTGAATAGAACTTAATGTAGTAGGATCGTATTCTTCATTCAGTAAAAATCTCTTTGTAATCTTATCCAGCTTATCTTTCATATGTATTAATCTCCGATAATCTATATTTATCGCTTATAATTAGTTAATTAATTTAATAATAGCCCGAAAGTTGTTAACGCCCATTAAAAGAATAAACCAGTGCGCTGACTTCAGAAGCCTATGTGGTTCGGTGCACGCTGCAACATGCAGTTCGTAGATCTACATTATTAGTTATAACAGGGAAGGAAACTTTTGTTAAGCTTATTTTGCCCACTTTTTCATGAGACTTTCGAACAGCTTGGAATCATACCACTCTTTATCAGATTTATTTTCTTGATAATGGTGTGAACCACCGGGTCCGCTCTCTTCGTGCGCTTTAATATGATCTTGTACATCCGATCCAGAGTAAACATGCCGTCCTGCTGCGTCCGTAATAGAGTCGCCGCTTTCCATTTCGCCCCAGAGCCAGCTATAAAGTTCTTCGTCACCACCGATCATGTCATATACATCTTGCTCTAAATCGCCAGTTAGTTCAACGTTGGGAAGCGTATGAATCATACCACCATACTCAGGATCCTCAACAGACTGAACCTGCGAGGGATCAAATGGTCCCTTAAGAGCGACAGGAGTAGCTACATCTTCTTCCATTCTCTTATACGGCGTATTTGTATAAATCACATAGCCGCCCTCATTGGTCTTTTCAACTTGCCAGCCCTGCGCGTCGTTGGGTAGCCAGAGATCTTCGCCCTGTTCTTGAGTCATATAAATAACCACGTTACCTTCGTTGTCAGTTTGATAATCTAAATCATGCTCGTTTGCAAAATCAATAGGATCTGGACCAGCAGTTTCTTTCAAGCTTTCTTCAGCCTCTTCGCCGACCTCATCATCGGTCTTTCCACTTCGGAGACCAGCGAGATCAGAGGGTTCAATTTTTCCATCGTCGTCAAGGTCAAGTTCTTCCTGTCCAGCAGAAAGTTTTTCTTCCATGTCGTCCATTTCACCATCAAAGGGGATCTCGTGCATTTGCCCGATATAATCAAGCATCTCGTGTGCAACGTGTGAGGGGAGAGCCTGTACGAGAGACTCTACAGCCTGCTCTGCTCCCATTGCAGCAACAATCGCATCAAGTTTATCAAACTCTTCGTTCGTTGCTCCTTCGGTTACCGCTTCTTCAGTTTTTTCCTCGTCCTGATCGTAATCGTATGTGCCGTCGTCTTTCGTCTTCAACTTTTTCAGGGTCTCGGCGCTGTCTCGCGACTTCTTGTTAATCTTGTCTGTTTGTTTCGATAACATCGCTGCAAAAGATTCGTTCTTTTCCTCTTTCTCTTCCTCGTCCTCTCGGCGATACTTTTTCTCTCTAAGTGCACGTCTTACGGCACTGCGTACGATCTCTTCAATGTTCATTTCATTATCTCCTTTGTTATTGATGTTCTCTTCTTCATAAACACATTTTCTTTGCGCGGGATCCCATTTACCACCCTTTGCTTCACAGTTGCCAGCTTCATCACCTTCAGCCGAGCCGGTATCAAACATTTCTAAATTTAAAACAGCCTCTTCGTTGACGTCAGCCGTTTCCATCGTAAGTTCTGCGGCTTCCTCATGGTCAAGATATTGATCTTTATCACGATCCCAGTACTTACCAGCTTTTGGATCATAGTAGAGGACTGCTCCGCTATCATACTGGAAAGGACCCTCAAGACCGGGAATCTCTGTATATCGTTCGCGATCAATAGAAGGGCGAACGTGTTTATCGTGTGTTGCATACTTGACGAATTCTTTGTTGGACATTTTGTCTGTCATTTCTTTTTCTTCTTCGTCGGAAAGTTTTTCTTTCATGTGGGATCCGGTGGAGCCGCCAACAGTCGTACCTGCCACAGCTTTATAGGCTTCCATATATTCATACCAACCAATCACGTCTCTTCCCGTTTTCGGTGGGCTCGGTGGAAGACCTTTCTTTGCGTCTTCCGCTCCGAAAGCTGCCCAGTCTTTGCCCCCCTCCTCCAACGGTCGGGTGCCTGACATCTTGCTGTAGCCCTCAGAATCAGAACCACCTACACCTTCAGTCGATGCTACCTCGGAGGCACCAGCGGCTTCCATTGCAGCCATCAACTCATCAGCGAGTTCAGGAGGCTCGCCATAAAGCTGGTGGGCTCGCCCAACGAAGCTGGGGACAGTACCGTGCACGGACTGCCCTCTTGACCGGCTAAACTGAACCTTGCCTTTCGGGGTCTCTAAATAGAAATCTCCACCGCCCATATGTTTTAATTCGTGGGGAAATGTGTCACGGACCTTCCTTACTGAATTTAGGAAGTTTGAATCGACGTAGGTTTCACCATCAATTTCTGCATGGTGCCCCACGAATTCAGCTTCCTTCATAACGACGGGACGTCCGGGTCGACCCTCGTCCAGTTCGCTATCCCATACGATACGTGCATTATCATGCCCATCAGTAACATCAACTATGCGAAGAGGCTCATCATCATACTTGTCGACAAACGCATCATAAGCATCGTCTTCAGAGGGGAGAGGTTTTGTTGAGTTCACTCCATCTTCGGCAACAAATAAACCCTCTGCATCCTCTTTCATAACAACGGGCTCTTCTTCCTCTTCAGGCTCACCCTTGTCACCGAACTCGTCAGCAAGGTCTGCTGCAACTTCGGGGGGAGCCTCACGGGTCTTTACATCTTTAGCAAGCCAAGGAAATTCTTTTTCCAAAGCAGCCATATCAAGATCGTCGTCTCCGAAGTCGTCGTCATACATCTCGTTAATTGCTTCATCAGCAATATCTAAGAGATCAAGCAGTTCTGATTTTGCACTTTCTAAATCATATGCAATTGCAATAGGTTCTTCGCCTTCGTCGTCATATACATTCCATGTAGATCTACTACCAGCCGCTCTTTCTACAGAGCCCCAAACCATTCCACGGTCATCTTTTAATTCTAAGACACCATCGTTATTTTGACTCCAGCTATAGCCGCCCATAGATTCGCCCATAACATCATCAAAACCTGCTTCTGCTCGGGGCTCAACAAAGTCTTTTTTAACTTTGACCATCTTGTCGTCAGGGACATACTTGCCTTCCTGATCATCATCAAGTTTAATTGTAACTGCGGGGTCTTCGTATGAAACAACAGTTCCATTCTTCTCGCCATCAATAGCAAGAGCACTAGACACAACCTTTACAAGTTGCCCCTCTTCAAAACCACCACCTTCTTCTGTCAAGGCAGTCTCATCATAACCCCACTCTTGCATAATGCGTGCCATAATATCTTTCTGACCATCTGGGTTACTGCGACTATCGGTCCAATCACGGAAGAGCATATTACCCTTTGTATAGGCTTCCTTTTCCATTTCACGGAGATGACCATCGGTCTGGGCATAGCCCTCTTCCATAGAGGCTCCCTGAAGGTCACCACGGACGTTCTGAGCGTGATGTACAAGCTCGTGGGAGACAGAACGCATAACATCCTTCGGATGACGTTTGTCTACATAAACGGTGACGGTGGAATTGGACGGGTCATAATGAGCGGTCTTACCTAGCGGGTTCTTTGCATTGCTAAAATCAGATTCAAAAACAATGCTAGCGTCTTGATCAAACCCAAGAGCTTCTTTGGCGAAGGGATAAAACTCCTCAAGATAGAACTGCACATCGTGCATATTCTTGGAAGAATTGTTCTCAATTTTCGCAGTTTCATTTAGATGATAGCGAGGATTAATCCGCTTCTGGTTCTTTCTAGGTTTACCAAATCTCATATCGTGTTCTCCGTTTGTATATAAATAGTCTTTTAATCGGTTTGAGGCATCTTTTCTAACCATTGATTCCACCAATCACGATCAAGTATATCAACAATCTCTTTTATGTGCTTCTGATCAAGTTCTGTTCCCATTTCGTTTAAAGCTCGATGAGCTTCTTTGATGGTCATTTTCCCTTTCGCATACTCTATACAAATTATGCACATATTACTTAGTCCAGCGTGCAACATTGACTAGCGCATGAACCATATCATGACAACTGAGTTTTCTAGGTATTGGGATAAAAGGAAACAAAGAATGCACAATGAAAAACATGGCGCTTAGAAGCAGTCTAATGCCCATTAGACCCGCCCTTTTAGCATGTTGTATATATGTAAGACCCTTAGCGTTAGGATGCTTTGTAAACATTTTAAACATTGCCCTAATAAGTAGTTATACAATAATATTGAGGCTCGATGGCGATGTTTTATTTTAAGGTGTGTTTGTGTTTGAGCCGCAGATTTCGTCCAAGATTTCCATTAGTCTATTATACATTTGAGTTGGATTGGTTGTGAGGGGAAAAAACTTGCCTCCACCTATCGTTGCAATTTCATCCCAGTCCCAAGCTGTGTTTGTAGAAAAAACATATAACTTAAGTTGTGGCGTACCTTGCGCAGCCAACATAACATCCGAAGAACTAAGAAAACTGGTACCATCACTCATATAACTTTGCGAAGGTTCATCAGTGAATACAATTATAATTCTATCAGCACCGGGACGCCAGTTCACAATAAAATCGTCATGATGTGGAACTGACTCGTTGACATTATAATGATCCCACTCTAAATCAATAATAGGTTTGGGTAAAACGCTAGATATATTTTGAAGAGAGAGATATATCGCATCCAGAAGCATTTCAGAACCACCGCCAAGATCCCAATTGCTAAGTGAACTCATTGATGCAAGAAAATCTGTAAAACCTGTCATATTGTGAAAGAGTTCTAATATTTCACCCCACCCAGATGCTGGCTTTCTGGGACCCAGGATGGTTCCCCATTGTAACACCTGCTCATCGGAATAGGTACCAGCGAATTGATTAAGGGCAATCATCACTGCGTTCATTTCAGCACCCATTGATCCAGAGCGGTCAATAATAAATAATATATCTGTATCTTGTAGCGCCTCACCCCAGTCTGTTTGACCGTCGCAATCATCGTCGATTCCATTACAAAGCTCTGCTTGCGGTGTTACTTCATCTTTACAGAACCCTGGCGTGAATAGACCGGAGACGTCATTTTGATTGCCCCATTGCCCTGCTTCACAAGTCATCTCTCCAGGTATGCATATGCCAACACCAATCGTGCCCTCGGGTCCGGTGTAACATGCAGCATATAAATCCTCATCAATTTGTTGGTTACAATTGTCATCGAAGTTGTTACAGGATTCTTCCGCAAGCGTCATACCAATATGTGGATCACATGTCGGGTCGTTCCCCCAAGGGCTGGTCATCCAATGGCAGACTGCATAACAATCTGTTGTAGTGATCGTTATACACTCAGGATCTATACATTCACATGTTTTAAAACCTTGTCCACACAGTAAAGGCGTTTCTTGACACGGAAAAAGGACTCCTACATCTTGCATTGTACATGTGCAATCTAAATTTTCATCGATTTGACCATCACAATCATTATCTAAACCATCGCAAATTTCTACCGTGGGTTGTGTTGCATTGCAAGATATCCAATTGCCTAGTGAACATACCTCATAACCTTCGCCACAGGCAGTTGAGCACGGCTGTAATAGGTCTTCATCGGTCTTACCGTCACAGTCATCATCGATACCGTTACATACCTCTTCTGGCACTAGACCACATTGCATGCATGCATTTAACTGCCCTTCGTCGGTTTCCCCATCACAGTCATTATCAAGTCCGTCACAAATTTCTTCTTCGGGTAGATCTGCCATGCAAACGAATTCACCAGCAACACACAGATTTGGTCCCGGTCCACATCCCTCGTCACACTCCCACTCACCTTCATCTACAATTCCATTACAGTTATCATCTATATTGTTGCAAAGTTCTTCTATATCAGAAAAGCCTTCGTCGATATCACCATCGCAATCATTGTCTTTTCCATCACAGGTTTCCTCCTCACAGTCTGACTCACAATCTGTATAATATATTTTTCCCTTTTGGCATGTCTTGTTCTGGGTGCCTGGATATCCGTCTTTTGCAATACAAGGTATACCAACCTCCATTATAACTTGCAATGGATCACATTCGAGAAACTCTACACATTCTCCTTCGTGTACAAGGGTTGGTGGTTCTTCACATGTGTCAAAACAAATTTGTTTTTGCCAGATAGCATCGAGAGGAGGACAAAAATAATATTCACATTTGATACAGTCTTGATAATATGTATCGGGCACGGCTGGCAGATCTGCGATTATCTCTACGTCAGTGTCAGCTAAAGTATCTTCTATAGGAGGGTATATATATCCGTCAGCTTTCCCGGTTGGAAGCTCAGGAATGCACCCCGATAACCAAGTCATCAGTAATAAAATTATTAAGCTTAAATATACAAAATATTTCATACCCAATAATAACTAGAAAAGACTTGCACAAATGACATAACTTATTAGTATTGTGTATATAGAAACGCAAATCCATGCGCCAACTTGTGCGATTTTCAACTTCCTATACTTCCACAATACGCTTATGCTTAATAGAATTATTAGAAGTTTTACGGATACAAATATTGCGATACCTTGATCGAGCAATACACCCATTAATGGATTGACTTCAACAGCTAGGGAATTACCCACAACTAACGAAGTAAACGCCGCATCAAGAATATTTAAGAGCAGAACTAAGAATAAAAGAATTTTCATATGTCAATTATAATGACACGACTCGATTCTTCTTTAACATCTCGTTTTTGTTCCGGATAATCCGGTACCGGGATTGGAATTTGAAGATATGGTTGATCATAAACACTCGCAGATTCTTTCTCGCGAATGATTAATTCATTAAGCATCTCTTCAAATGTTTTTACGTCAACACGCCGCATCCTTTATAATCTCCTCAACTAGTTTAATTGTCGAGTCGGTGTTTTCGTGTTCATGAAAGACAGGGACGCCGCCTTTCTTTTTCCATGGAATTATATTAACCTCGAAGTCATCGATTAAGACGTTGCCTTTTGCTAAATGATATTTTTCGTCAGTGAACACAATTTCACGAGGTCGACAAATAGGCACGAGGTTAACTTCAATCCATTCTCGTTTACCCTTTTCACATTCATCAAGAGGGTCCATCGGAGCCGAAAGAATTCGTGGATTGTATTTTGCAATGTTTTTCCACAACTTCTGACCTCCAGGCATCCATGGAAGAGTTGCCCACCACAGTGCGCCACCTTCCGCAATGAGAGCCTTCATGAAGATGCGTGCCTCTGGCATTACTTCTTCTTCTGTGCGCCCTCGATATTCGGGTTTCTCAAGATCAGCAGGGACGATATGATTACGCCCTTCTTTTTCTAACCGCTTAACAAGCAGCTTGTACTCTTTCCAAGAATTGTATTTTGGATTTTTCAAAGCAGTATTAACTAACTCTAGGGCACCCGCCGCAAAGTCAACTAAAACACCGTCCATATCGCAATATAATTTCTTCAAAAACACTTCCTCTAAAAATAACTAGGGAACCAAAAGGCTAATTCTCTGTTATTTCTACTCCTTTTGTTAGAAGGGTTACATTCCGGAGGTAGACCCACACATTGTTTTTTTGAAAAATGAGTGGTTTTGTAGTCCAACAGACTTTAGCCTTTTTCAATGTCTTGTCAAGTTCGGTTATGACTCCAACATTGCCCGTTTCTGCGCGGCGGTTTCCGATCACAGTGGGGGTCCATTGAACTAAATTACCTTTTTTCATGCAAACCTCTTATCTCACATTATTAGAATAGCAGATTTATTCCTCAGAGTCAAGTGTTTTCTTTATTTTTTTTAAATTTTTAGGACATCGTTTATATAATTCAACGTCACGGCTGGAAAGTCTGTGGATATCGCCGGTATCTTGGAAGCAAACCGTTGCAACTTTAAGAATTGGATCATGATCTAATAATAACGCAATACGATTATATCCGTTATAATCCCAACATCTAACTAAATCTCCAACATTCATCTTGCATGGACCATCTCTAATAGATCGAGTTTTATATTTTCAAAGTATGGACCGTTTGCCACAGGATGGTTTTGTCGTGGAGTCCACGCTACCTTTGCCCAACCGATCATATGTCCTTGCCCGACTGCAACCACAATTCCATAGCGATATACTTGATCAAATAATCGTTGTTGAACATATGAGCCAATATCGATATTATTTTTCATGACTATGATTCTTTAAAATGTATTCTTTCTCATACGATTTATAACCACTAGACCATTGCACTAAAATTCTTTCACTACGATCATATATTTGTGGCTCTAAAATTTCCACAACAATTCCGATGACTGTTCCTGTCGGTTCTCCCTGGTGATCATACAGTTTCCTAGAGACAAGATCTCCTATTTTGTGTCCTGAACAATTCATATATGTTTAACTAGTAAATAAAAAGCACCCTCGGCAGGATTCGAACCTGCGACCTACGGATTAGAAGTCCGTTGCTCTATCCAACTGAGCTACGAAGGCATAAATATAAAAGAACAATTGTAGAGGTGGGCTCTCTCGGACTTGAACCGAGGACCATCCGGTTATGAGCCGGGGGCTCTGACCAACTGAGCTAAGAGCCCTCGTACTTATGCTGCCGAAACCAGTTCCATATCTCGCTCAGGATATGTGAGGTATTCATAATTAACCTTATGATCCAACCACTTGATTTTCATATATTGCCCAGCATCAATAACCATACCAGTCTTACCGGCATAACCATGTCGCTTGGCACGCTTGTTTTGCTTGCCACGAACGAGACAACCAATAGGATATTTTGCAGTCGGAGGTTTAAGCCACTCGATCAACTGTGTACAATTATCCAAATAGGAACCAGCGAAATAATCCGTCTGGATATCGCTATGGTCATCTTCGCGACGACAGTGCCAGTTCATGGCTTCCCACTCTCCCTCAATAGGACCGTAAGTGCCGTCCTCTCTTTCGCCATAAGTTTGCTGTGTCAGAAATGAGCCGACTCTGTTTCCGTATTGAAAGTAGTGACGGCTTCTGCCATCCGTAGGACGTTCAACCTTGACGCCAAGGGCTTTTTCGATTTTTTTGATTGCTTTTTCTAGTTTCATTTTTTTTTCCTCTCCCAGAAGACATGGCCATTACACCATATTATGAGAGAGAAGTCAAGTAAAAAAGAAAGTTTTTTATTTTTTTATTAGCTTAATTCAAATTGTGAGTGGTTTATAAATTTACACTCAGCACATCTGAATACTGGTTGTGGTATAAGCATGGGCTGTCCGGTTGGAGAAGACAGCGCCGAAACTTTTTTAACAAGCATAACAGTGTCAAAAATTGGAGCTTCACAACGCTCACAAACATAGTCTTCAGCCTGTGAGAGATCTGGCATATGCGGCATTTGTGGGTTATCTGGATCAAACATATATTATATTTTATATCAGTAGGAAAGAAATGTAAAGGTTTTATTTAATTTCTTTTTCGAGACGTTTCGCTCATTTGTGCGGATGCGCGATCATATTCCAAATGATTTTTAACTGCGCCTAAATAATCAGCAGCCTTTGTGATCTTCGCTTGAACCCAAGCGGGGAGTTGATCTTGATCGCCTAACATTTGCATAAGCTCTTCCGAATACTTTGACATTTTATAAAGCTGAGACTTTGCCATTTTGCCCTCGTGATCATCATATGCTGGTTCAGTAGCGTGCATCTCTGCGTCGTGCCCTTCAGGTGGTGGTCCAGGCAGAGGCATCGGTTCTACAGACATTTCTCCGCATTCACCTAAAGTACTTGGCTTCGGCGCGGAAACAGGGGCTGTTGCAATCTCGCCAAATGTTCCTTCAAGAGCCGAGTTCAAGGCTTGCTGTGCTGCGTTGAGTTCTGCTGCTGCATCGCCGCCAATGGATGATGGATCAAACTTATTAACGAGATCTGCAATATCGTTCATTTTATTAATAAGCTCTTTCGCAAATCCGGATCCAATCAAGCGACCTTCTTTATAACGAAAATAGTTTGATGTTTCTTCGGCTACGATTTTGGCTAATTCTTGTTTTGAAATTTCCATTAGTAAAGCGATTCCTCTAGTCTTTTTAGGTGGGCTTTTAAATTTAAAATAGAACCTAAAACCTTTGTCATCCGTTCGGGCTGGGGTAGTGCCTTTCCATAACGAGCTTCGTAGCTCCGCATTTCGTCATATAAACTATCCAGCATCTTTGGATATTCCGAAGAAGCCCCTGCGGGGAAATCTGTCTTAGCGGTGTTCGGTCCAAGTTCATTTAGTTCTTGTTCCTCGCTCAGACCTACACCTTGCATCATTACTAAAATTTTATCCAACTGATCAGCGTATCTTGTTGTATTTGGGTCAGAGGACATCTTTGCTAGCAATAGCCCAAGCATGTATTTTGCTTTATCTAATCCTTCATACTCGTCTCCCCCGGCAAGGTCGCGGTCGGTGAAGGTTTCTTCTTTAACAGTCTCAAGCTCCTCGCGGATGATTGATTCCAATTGTGACTTGGTGATTTTCATTTGTCTCTTGTTCCTCTCTCAAGTGGTCCCTTAAGAGAACCAAGTTTTTCTGCATCTTCCTTCACAAGACCATTTAAATTGACGATATCGTGCTCCACGTCTTTAAGTATCTTTTCTACTGGCTGCGTATCAAAGCCGCCATTTTTAAGAAGTAGCGATAACATTTGCAAATCTTTATGTGCTTGATTGAGACTTTCGTCAGCAGACGCAAATACTTCTTCTGGTGATCGCGCAGCGCCGATATCGGAGTGGGTTAATTCTTCTCCAATGCTCCCGCCGGGATGACGACCAGCATCATCGTCAAGAATGTCTAAAGCAGCTTTGGTTAAATCCAAACCGCTGGTCGCTAGTTCATCATATGCTTGGGCTTTTGCTTCCGGATGCCACGTGGCAAGTTCGCTGCGAAGTGCGTCCACCATGATCTCCATAAGACCCTCATCATAAAGACCTTCTTTTACCAAGGCGAGTTCTTCGCGGATGATGTTTTCTAATTGTGATTTTGTGATTTTCATTTTTTATTCTCCAATGAGTGGGGTGTTTCCCTAAATCTCTCTCTCTGCTTCTTTGGCATATGCCGCCTTCTTCTGTTCCGGGTCCATGGAATTCCATTCGGCAGCGGGAACATGCGGGGGTCTCATCCCGTGTTTTTCGTAATTGAACTTCGTCGTACCTTGGAAGCGATTGGAGAGATTTGTAAGTTTGTCCTGAAGGTCCAAAACAAAATTTTCTATTTTGTTAAGATTCTTGTCACCCACTTTATCATGCCACTTCTCAAGAATCCTTTCAATCGCCCCGAAGTACTTTTCGGAAATCTTACTCAGCATCTTCGTGAAAGCGTCTGCGATCTTACCTTCGTCAAGTTCTTCGCCATCAAGCCTTTCAAGTTCGTGGACAGCGGCATACTCTTCTTTAATAATTTTTAAAAGTTGTTCTCTTGTGATTTTCATTCTGGTTTCCTCATTTCACTAGTGCCTTCAATTCCTGCTACCATTGATAGAAGTTCATCTGCTAGTTGTGGATCAATTAATTGTTCTTCTTTACCTTTCTCAAGTTTCTCTTTGATTATCTCGATATAACGAATCATAAAAGGATCAACGCTCTCGTTGACGGTACCGGATGATAGTTCTGCGTGAGCTTCCAAAAGTTCTTTACCCACTGACTCGGTATAACCTGCCATCTCTTGGGCTCGGACGTGAGATGGCATATTCCGCATCTCTTCTGCGAGCCCAATCAGATTGTCGCCAAGCTCCTTGATAGTATCTAAAGCCTTGGTGCCCTCTTCGTGCCCAGTCGCGGGTCCAAGTTCGTGGACAGTGGCATATTCTTCTTTAATAATTTTTAAAAGTTGTTCTCTTGTAATTTTCATAATTAAAAGCCTAATCCCTCATCCAAGAAGGCGTGTCGTCCGAGAATTCGCGAGTTTTGTATGCGTAGTGCTTAGCGTACTTTTCGTAATATGCTGTAAGAGCTTCTTTACCCTCCAGAGGCATCTTCTCATACAAACGATCTACCGCTGTCTTTATCTTATCCAATTCTATTTCCCACTGCTCTCTCATTTTGGTACCGACAGTACCGACGGATTCTTCACCCTGTTCGGTGACGTTATTTAATTCTTCTTTAATAATTTTTAAAAGTTGTTCTCTTGTGATTTTCAT
>Ga0098040_1000224_pt1 | contig 26990 bp, 21 predicted proteins | sample 7_EtaG_FD_75065 | JGI IMG/M metagenome (GOLD analysis project Ga0098040, IMG submission 75065) | Marine viral communities from the Subarctic Pacific Ocean - 7_ETSP_OMZ_AT15161 metaG | ecosystem: Environmental > Aquatic > Marine > Oceanic | place: Pacific Ocean | collected 2015-01-08
ATCCCAAGGTTAAACAAAGTGTTTATCTTGAAAATGACTGGTTACACATTTATAAATGGTCGCCGGAAACTACGGAGTCGTGGTTAAAATGAAGTATCTTATTAATTATGCAGATTTAGGATTTTACAACTCTAGAACAGCTAATTCTATATCAGGCATTCAGGCCGGTTTTGATGCAGTAATTCAGTATAAAAAAGAAGATATTGATTCTTTGTTCTATGAAAAAAATAAACATATTTTATCTCAAAGAAGAGGCGCGGGTTATTGGTTGTGGAAACCATACATTATTTATAAGACCCTTAAGAGGGTCGATGAGGGAGACGTTGTATTTTATTCTGATGCTGGTTCAAGATTTATTAAGAAGATCGATTCCATTTTTGAGGCTATAGAGAATGAAGAATTTGGGGTTATTGCTTTTGAAATGGCAGGTAGTCATAAAGAAAATGAATATTGTAGAAAGTCGGTGGTAAAGAAAATTTTAGGGGAAGTTGAGTCGGTTTACAACACAGATCAAAGAATGGCTAGTTTCGTTGTTACGCGGAAGTGTGATTCTTCTTTAAAAAAAATAGAAACTTGGTTAAACCTCTGCCAAGAAACTGATATAATATTAGACAAGCCCTTAGAAGATCAAGAGTTTAAAGAGTTTAAAGACCACAGGCACGACCAAGCGATCTGGAGCTTGTTAACAAAGAAATTGAATATTTTAACCCTACCAGATCCCACACAATGGGGCATCGCACATGGACAGACAAAAGAGAGTGATTTTTTTATTGAACATCACCGAAAAAAAATATAGGAGTATTTGATAATGAATCTACAAGATGTGATATTATTTAACAGATCTGCACTTAGCAAGATTGATAAGTTTGTAGATGATTCTGATTATAATGAAAGTCCAGACAATTACGGGCTTCCACACCATGTTAGACATCTAATTGATCTACCGGTGGGCCCACAACCAACATACGTTGATTTGTTGATGTTTTTGCAAACACACTTTGCCAAAGATGATATAAAATATGTAGAGATAGGGGTATCTGTTTTAAAAACGTTTTACCAAGTTTCAAATTTTTTGAAAAATTCTCATCTATATGCCTTTGACATTAATAGGATTAATCCAACAATGGAAAAACGTTTTACGCGCACACATCCGACCGTTAACAACTTAAACCAGTATAAACTCGATTCGAACAATATATCCTATTTTCAAGGCGATGTATATAATCAGTCAGATTTTTCAAATTTTAAAGAACATGTTGGAGGCCCCGTCAATATTGTGTTTTCTGATGCGCATCATACTTCTTTAGGGCTGGCATCGGAATTTAATCAATATATTAGAGATTCTTTAGATGAGGAGTTTATTTTGTTTTATGATGATTTAGAGCGCCCATCAATGCAAGGGGTATTTGTCGACATTGCCGAGAACATTTCAAAGAGAAGGGCCGGTATTGAGGCTATGTTTTTAAAAGTGAATGGTTGGCTTGGTGAACATGAACATGCTCACACAACCGGAATTGTTTCTTCTTTGAATCTTGCAGGAATTTTTGCAGAAAATAATATTCAAATACCCATCGCCCGAATATCATTATCGGGTTTGGAGAAAAAATAAATATATATGGAAAACAAGGAGTAATAAATGGGTGTGATACAGAAAATACTTTCAGTTGCGGAAGTAGGTGAAAAACGAGGATTACAAATTGAATTTGAATTAAACGAAAATAATCACTCTTCTGTTCCAAAAGTAAATGGATTGGGGGGCATTATTCATATTCAAAATAATATTTGGAGAATTGAAATGTTTCTTCCTGAATTTATAGAGTTTGCCACATGTTGTGTTGAGGCAGGCCAAAAATTGAAAAAAAATAAGAATATAACAAATGAATAAAATTCAACTAATAGAGCAGACATTTAGCGAAATAGATAAACAGTTCCAATTTATTACTTTAAGGAATTTTCATTTAATTCCTGCGCAGTCCTCTAAAAAAAATGATATAGACATATTAATATCAAAAGCTGACTCTAAAAAACTAATGAAACTTATGTCGGACATGGATTACCAAGTATTTTATGATTGGAATACAGAATATCTTTATGGCGCCAATAGTCATATTCATTGTGTAAATGATAAAATTGATGTACATTTTGATGTAGTCCCCGGACTTTATTATAGAAGTTTGCAACAAAGAAATTTATTTATAGGCGGATATGAAAAGCTAGAACAAAGTATGTGGGAAAACAAGAAATGTGTTGCTGAATGTTATCGATATATCCCCGCCACAGAAGATTTATTAACTCATCTTTGTTGTCATTCTATTTTTGATAAGATGGAAATAACGCAGACTTATAATGAAATGATAGAAAAATTATATGCCGACGCAGACAAGAAAAAACTAAAAGAATTATTTTCTATAGCTTTTCATAAAGTGGCGGATCATCTAATATCTGTTGTGGAATCAGGGGATATATCACAATTAGTTAGGGAATATACTCAATACAGTGATTATTAAAAAGTAAAAAAGGAGAAAAAATGAGTACCAATACGGGTGTAATTCTTTTGGCGTCGAGGTCTAAAGGAGATTATAGGCTTGATATAGAAGATAATATTGGAGAGGGGATTCATATCCATTATAATAATATTAGGCTTGATTACAGCACTAAAGAGTTGTTAAGCCTTGCAACTGCATGTCAGAAAGCTTTAGAAGAGTTAGGTTTCAATCAGGTGACAAATAAAAAACAAAAACTTTCAGTCTTTATTTCTGGTCAAGGCTATGTTGAAAAAGAATTTGTGGTAGAAAAATCACGAACTATATGGTCCCCTGGTCCATCATTATCAAAAAGAACTTATGAAATTTGGAAGGATTTGGACAATAATAAATATTGGGCTTTGATAAATCAACAAATAGACGCCAGAGTTACTGATAATAAAGAAGTCAATGAGGCTATATTAGAATATTCACAACAAAACAATTGGGTTGTAGAAACCTATAGGCTAGCATCAGATTATACTTTAACAAAATATTATGATGGATATTATCCTGTTGTTATTAACGAGCCAAGTACTTGGTTTTATGACGCCAAAGAGTATCAAGAGCGCGTTATTTCACATTATTATACATTTGGCAATCCATATAGAGCTGTGCATTGTAATGACAATGGCGCAGATAAAGAGTTACCGAAATCAGAACATGCACTAGAAAATAGGACAAAGTTTTATAATGAGGCAGTTGAACAACACCAGCAATTTTCTGATGCGACAGGTTGCTTCTTTGGAGATATACAACCAAATAATTTTTTAGCTAATCATGATTTTAGTGACATTAAAATTATTGATGCTTGCTCAATTGAAGTCGGACACATTAAAGATTTTGTATGTCGCGGTGGAGAAGGAAAATGGCCCCTACCAGAAAGTCGGTTCGTTGGGCCTAAATCGGACGATCATCTTTATAGAAACAAATATCACGCGCCTCTGCCCAGGCCACGATAAAAATACGGTGATATAAAATGAAAGAATTATGTATACATCATCATTTAGGTTTAGGTGATCATTTTGTTTGTAATGGTTTGGTACATGAAATTTCTAAAAAATATTCTAAAATTCATCTTCCGGCAAAAAAACACAATTTTGATACTGTAGATTGCTTATATAAAGATTGGGACAATATTTTTGTTTTCGAGGTGACTGATGAATATAAAGATGTGGCAGCGCATTGCTTAAAAAACAACATACCAGTTTTAAAAGTTGGTTTTGATTATTTAAATATTTGTGCTGATTTTGGGAATGTTTGTTTTTATAAGCAACTAGGACTTGACTTTTCAATAAGATATACAAATTTTAAATTACCCAATGAAATTGCAAACGCAGATATTCTTTATGATAAATTAGCACCACCTACAGAAGAATATTGCCTAGTACATCAGCAGTCCAGTGTAGAAAATTTTCAGATAAATATTCAATCTGATTTGCCCATTATAGAAATAAAACCCGGATTCACGAACAATTTGCTTGATTATGTAAAAATTATTAAAAACGCAACTGAAATACACTGTATTGATAGTAGTGTGATTAATTTAGTTGATGGGATGGCGCTTGAAACTGATAAATTATTTTTCCACGAAATTAAGACTTGTCCATGGAAAATATCGGACAAGTGGAATAAAATAAAGTATCGATAATCATAAGATTATAAAAGGAGATAAATATGAAGATGCCCATATCAGAAATAATTGATAGATATACGATAACACTATTAAAGTCAGAAAGAACCACTGAAGATGTAGGTGAGGAACTGAGTTGTTATAAAGCAGAAATTGCCACATATGAGGAAGAGAGAGATGTTTCTTTATATGTGCAAAAAATGTATGAAATAAATGGCAAAATTTGGGACACTGAGGGAGAAATTCGTAAAGGAACAGAACTACCATTAGAAACTGTCGGACGGCTAGCACTAAAGGTTAGAGACTTAAACAGAGCAAGAAACGGCATTAAAGCAGAAATTGTTAATGAATTCTGTGAAGGTTTTAAAGAATTGAAAATAAACTATACTAAAGTGGACTATGGTCGTACAAATAATTAATATTAGTTTTGAAAAATTAACATTAAGTTATTGGACGGATAAAATTTTAAAATGCGCAGAATAGTGCGATAAATCAAACGAAGGAGTGACAGGCAGTGAAGTGTTTAGTAACCGGTCATAAAGGGTATATTGGAAACAAAATGTATAAAAGGTTGTTAGAATTAGGTCATAATATACGCGGCATTGACTTAAAAGAAGGCGAAAATATTATATCTTGTCTTCCTGACGAACACTTTGATTATGTTTTTCATTTTGCAGCTTTGCCAAGAGTGGAATATTCGGTTGAAAATCCAAGTTATACAATGAAACAAAATGTTTTATCAACGTCTATTCTTCTTGAGTGGGCAAAAAAACATAATGTAAAGAGAGTAATATTTTCATCTTCTTCTGCGACCATAGGAGATGGTTTTGGCCCAAAATCGCCATATGGTCTTCAAAAACTAATATCAGAGATGGAATGTAAATTATATTCACAATTGTATAAACTAGATACAGTTTCCTTGAGATATTTTAATGTTTTTTCGGAAGATCAAGAATATGGCGGCGCGTATTCAACTGTTATCTGTGCTTGGATAGAGATGTTAAAAAAAGATCAAAGAATAACAATAGAAGGAGATGGCACCCAAACGAGAGATTTTGTGCATGTCAACGACATAATTGATGTAAATTTATTTTGTATGGATTATGAAGAAAGCTTTAATGGAATAAATTATGAAGTAGGGACTGGAGTTTCTATTTCTATTAATGTGATTAAAGACATTGTTAACAAATACCACACTGTTGATTGGGCAGTTAAGCCGGCAAGAAAAGGAGACGTTAAACGCACATTGGCCGATATAAGTAAATTAAAAAATATTGGATGGTGTGCTAAAATAGACCCTATCACAGAAATAATTAATTGTTTTAAAACAAAGGAGTAAGACATGACAGAAAGAATTCAAGAAGTTGATTACACAAACCTATCTAAGCAAGCAGTAGGAGCGCTCATGATGGCTCTTCAAAAATCTTTACTAGAGCAAAGCGACATTGTCCCAGTGTTGGAGGGCTTTAAAATGGTCGAATCATCAGAAGGCCTAGTAGTGCTAAATCCGCCACTGGTAAAGTTTAACGAAGAAACTCAAATGAATTTTGACTTTGACGGCGCCTCTGATGCAACAGACGCAACAGAATAATGCCAATATACGTTTACGAATGTAATAATTGCCTAGGTGAATGGAAGATAAGTCACTCTATGACTGAAACCGAAGAAGAATGCACTTGGTGTCAGTCAAGAAACATTTATAGAAAACCATCCAGTTTTGTTAATTTATCTAAAAAAACAGAAGCTAAACGAAAAGTTGGCGATTTAACAGGCGAATTTATAGAAAACTCAAGGCATGATTTACAAAAACAGAAAGAGGAACTAAATAAACAAAGATGACGAATATATTGTTTGCCTTTTCTATTATTATTAATATATTTTTAATTTGGTATATTGTACAACTTTTGCGCCGCTTTTTGGCCTTTCAAAGTGATTTGGATGAGTTTGTCTTAAAGCTAGAAGAATACGAAGGACACATAGAAATAGTCCATAATCTGGAAAGATTTTATGGTGATGAGACATTGTCTAATCTTCTTCGGCACTCAAAAGATGTAGCTCAAGAATGCAAGCAATTTCAAAACGTCATACTAAATCAAGAGGAAGAATATGGCGAGGAAGAAGAGCAAGAGCACTAAAAATCATTATTTCACTAAAGTTCACGAAAATGCGATAATTGCGTATTGTAATACTCAAGATAGTAAAACTCGTAATGATCTGTATAAAGAATTCATTGGCCCCGTCTTTGACGAGATGGTCGATAAAATAGTTTATACATACAAGTTTACCAATCTCCCAAATATCGATGTTCTTAGAGAAGATTGTAAAAACTGGCTGATAACTGTGTTAAACAAGTTTGACCCTTCTAAGGGTTCCAAAGCTTTTACCTATTTCAGTGTGGTATCTAAAAACTGGTTTATCGCGGAGGTCAAAAAAACATCGAAGAGGGTAAAAAGAGAAATACATATAGAAGATTATTATTTTTCAGATAACAATGAAAGATCCCAACAAAAAAATGGACTTCGACAACTTATTATATACAATACCTATTACGAAGACCGAAACCAAAAAGAGTTTCTAGCCCATTTTCATAAAGAGGTCACCTCTTGGAAAAAAATGCCTCTGCGACCCAACGAACGAAAAACCATTCAAGCTGTAGAAATACTCTTCAATGAAGCCCAAAACATAGAAATTTTTAATAAAAAAGCTATTTACTTATACATCAGAGAGATTACGGGTTTGAATACTAAACAAGTTGTAAGTTCTCTAAATAAAATAAGAAAGAAATACGCAGAGTTTAAAAAACAATGGGACGATCAATAAAAAATCTAAATGGCTACATTGAAGAAGCGATTAAAAATATCAGAGACGACAGAGATATTACATCTACTCTCTTAACTAAGATCTTCATAGAAATCAATAAGTCAAGCGACTCACAATCTCACAAAGATTTGGGTTTCATTGCCGCTAAATATGTAGAAACCTTACAACGTTCGAACGAACAACTAGTAAAACTTACATCTATTTTATCCAAAAAAACAGACAATTCTGTATCACTTACAGAAGACGATAAGAAAGAACTCTTTGATGTAATTCAGGGAGAAAAGCAGTAGATGGCCGATAGAAGCATATTTAACAATACTATAACTCCAGGTTTTGTCGATCCAATCGAAGACCGAGACAGCATTGATCTGTTGAAAAGTGCGGAGGCACAGCTTAGAGAAACAATGCTAGCAAAATACGAACCTAACAAACTAGACAAGCAAACGGATTTTAATGCTATATGCTTAAGTCAGTTGTCAAACGTTTTGGTGGGTGATAAATCATTAGTTAGAATAAAAGCTCGTATACCGGAATTACATAATTTATTACCTGTGCCTAAAAATGCGAATGATTTACAAGCCATAAGTTTGTATCCTACTTTTAAAGCCTCTAAAAGTGATTTCAGCCCTCAGCCAACCAACAATTCGATTGTTCCCGGCACTCACGTGGTTGTTGGTTTTGATAACGTTGGAAACTTTGCCGATGGTTCTATAAAAAAGATATTTCATATTAAATCTGCTTCTGACGCGGCAGCAATAACCGCAAAGAAAGCTAAAGAAGCAGCGGAGCGGCCCACAAAATCACCAGCAGGAACAGGAACGAAAAAAGGCCGGCAAGAAGAAGCTCCAGAAAAATTAGAATTCACTCAATATAAAGATAATGAACCAACGGTTCAAGAAGCGATGAAAGCCGTTATAGCAGCCGAACTCAAGCTAGTGAAAGCGACCGTCAGCTCCGGTCCCGGCAAAATCGAATCACTGGGCCCAGCCACATACCCCAAACCCAAAAAAGGCCAAAAGAAATGGAAATACCCCAAGCGCAGCGGCGGCTGGAGGGGCAGATGTTTACAATATGCTAGTATACTAGCCAATTTAGTGAATGAGGAAGTCGACAAACCATATGGCGATTTGAGCATTTGGAAGAAAAATAAGAGAGCCGGGGCCATGTGGAAGAAAAAAGACATCAATGAACACGTATATCAGTGGATCACGAGTCAAAACACACGCCCGAAAAAAGTTATAACTTCATCTGGTGAGTTTTTTGGGAGAGGATGTAACCTTAGAGACTTATCACAATTAGGCATACTGCCTGGAATGGTGGTGCATATTGACGCGGCTTGGGATAAAAAACCTGCGGCGACGTACCCGCTCGCGCATTCGTTTCATCATTGGTTGATATATGTGGGAGAATCTAACGGCGTGCATTACTATTGTGATGGCAAAGGCTTCAAGGTAGCCGCTAGTATGGATGCCTGGTCTCGGGGCTGGTTTGGCGGCCGCCGAGGCCTTAAGAAGCGGGGTCTGACTAAAAAGAAAGTAGACAAACTAAACAAAAAAATCCCCCGAAGCGATGGGCTACTGCGGGACGCGAAGAAATTCGTTTTAAAAACGGAGGAGCCTGAGACACATGAGTTTAAGGTTGGAGATCGATATTTTAGACAATTTATAGAATATCTAGAATCAAAAGGCCACATAGACGATATAGAAAAAGACATAAAAAACTACAGCAAACAGCCATTGGTTCGTCATGTATATACATTATGGGATTTAAACTAAACAAATGTCTTTATTTAACAACACCATAACTCCAGGCTTTATCGATCCAATCGAAGACCGAGACAGTATTGATCTGTTGAAAAGCGCAGAAGCGCAACTTAGAGAAACAATGCTAGCAAAATATGAACCTAACAAGCTAGCTAAACAAACTGATTTTAACGCCATATGTTTAAATCAACTATCAAATGAATTAGTAGGTGATAAATTGTTGATCAAAGTAAAAGCTCGTATACCAGAATTGCATAATTTATTGCCTGTGCCTAAAGATGCGAATGACTTACAAGCCATAAGCTTGTATCCTACTTTTAAGGCATCAATCACAGATATAAACCCACAACCAACTAACGGCTCAATTACTCCCGGCACTCATTTAGTAGTTAGTTTTGATAACGTTGGAAACTTTGCCGATGGCTCCTTGAAAAAAGTTTTTAATATTAGAACTGCTCCAACCACAGCCGCAGCAGATCCTCAAAACCAAGATTTACAAACGGCGGCATTAGGAAGGTCTCAAAAAGATATGCCGCTTAAGGCGATCGGGGCAAAGGGAAGACAAACAGCGGCATCTGAAAATCTATTTAGCGACACGGAGATAGCTTAAAATGGCGGATTTTAGCGCTTTGAAAGAAGACCGTATCCCATATGGTCATTATAAAGACAATATTATCAAAACGCAAGATGTAACTCAAGCGGTCGTAAAGGCTTGGTATCAGTTAGTGTTAGAACTCACACGCACACCAACTGGCCAGCATCTAACTTGGAAAGGATCCACACAAAATAAAAAAGACTTAGTTTGGCCAGCACCCGCGCAGAGATGGGCCCGCAGCCCGCATCCAAAAGGAGTACCTAAAAGTGTATGGAAATGGCCACCCGCGACATCTCGCGGTGGTAAGCCGAAAAAAGGTTGGCTTGGTTCGTGTTGGCAATTTGCCGCGAAATTAATACAACTTATGGACATGAATCTGGCGGGTGTGCCCACCGTCCCGTTTCCGGACGATGCAATCACGGCGAGCAGGCTTTCCAGAAAAGGCGGTACGTCGAAATATCGAACTCAATATGCCACAGATAAGAAAAAAGACAATTTCATATCCCCAGCCCTAACATTTGGGTATTGTTCTCTCTTGGAAAAAGTACGCACCTCTAATGGTAAGTTATTCGGTGCTGGAAATAACATTAAGGATTTATCAAAATTGGGCATATTACCAGGCATGGCTGTTCATGTATGCATGGATTGGGATAACAAGCTTCCTGATGACCAAAGAAAGTATACTTTAACAAATTCCTTTCATCATTGGATTGTTTACGTAGGACAAAAAAATGGAACTCATTATTATGCTGATAGTTTTGGAATAAGAAGCGCTGAAAAGTGTGATCAATGGCTGAAGAAGTGGGCCACTGGACGCCGTAAACCGAATTATAATAAACCCAAATTTGAAAAATTACGTAAATATTTTTTAAAAAAATATGATAATAAACTCGCTGGTAAGAACAATGCAAAAACATTAAGAGAAATAGACAAATATTCAGCGCAACCATTAGTGCGTTGGGTAGGCACTCCTTACCCAATAAGTTAGGATAATTATATGATAACTTTACAAGCATATGCAGAAAAAAATAATAATGATTTTGAAATTACACTAAAGATAATCAAAGATCTAAGTAGTATTTCAAAAATGTCTTTTGTGCTTCCAAAAGAGAAGTCTTCGTTCATTAATTTAACAGAAAATCTTTATAATAGTGGCGATAAGCCCACATACCAAACAAAAAAAGAGTTTAAAGAAGACTTTATTGATTATACTTTAAGTCAAAATTTTGATTTGATTTCTGCACAACAATTAACTGACCACTATAATGGCGTTTTTAAGCTTGATCTGGCCGAGGCCATAGATTTAATCAGTAAGCAGGATGATAAATTAGAGGAAGTCTTGGATTCAATTCAAAATCAAAATGAAGAATTAATAAGTAAATACAATGCCTCACAACCATCTGAAGAAGAAGAAGAAGACGAAGAAGACGATGATAGTGATGATTCAGATTTTCCGGAGACAGTCCCAGATCCATATGATTGGGACGATGGAAATGCTGCAGCCGAGCCTCCTCCCGCATTTCCGGTTCACAATGATACTCAAAATATAGTCAAAGAGGCAAATAGCGGTGATGCACCTGGAACAACACCGGTTAAACCCAAAACAGCCAATACTGCTCCAGTCGTAGATTTAAAAGGTTTAGACAATGCTAGCGTAGCAACATTAACCACTTTACCTGCAGATATCACAGCAACGCTTAAAGGATGTCTGGGAGATAGATTGATAGAGGCCGTGCCTGCCCTGGTAAAATTTCCAGGCGGTGCATATCTTGAGGGCGAAAATAATGCGGCAATTATGTGCAGTCGCGACGAGTTATATGGCCTCAAAGCGCATACTAAATCCGGCGCGGTATATGTAGTTGCAGGAAGAAGCCCAAACAACATTAAAACAGAGGTAAAAAACAAACCAGGCCAAACTGGGCCGCTTTCCAATACTGCATTAGAAAAACCAAATGATTTGGTGCGAGATTCGGCATATTTATATTTGTCTCAAAAGTCAGATCCGCACACATTATTAAGGTGCGCCGGCGGCACTTATGCAAAAAAGTATAATGGCCCAAGCACTACTCCGCGAGCTGGATTATCTTTAGCCGCTATTAAAGCTGACGATGTTGTTATAATGGCCAGAGAATCCGGAATAAGATTAATTACAGGAACTGACGCAACTAATAGTAGTGGCGGCGACCTTACCGCAAAGTTTGGTATAGAACTGATTGCAGGAAACGATGATAGTGATTTACAGCCGCTGGTTAAGGGCGATAATTTAAAGGAATATTTAGTAACTATGTCCGAGGTAATAAAAAATTTAAGATCGGTATTATATAATTTTATAACTAGCCAATTAGAATATAACGCAACACTGGCTGCACACGAGCATTTTGACCCTTTTTCTATATTTATAGGAACTTTGGCTACGGGAAATCCACTTCAGCTTAATGGAGGCAAAGGGTATATATCATCAGAAGTTGCAACAGCAGGCCTTAAGGCAGTACTCGCTAATGCGCAACAACAGGCCAATGCAATATTGGTGATGCAAAAAAGAATTAATAATGATAATAACGCTTTTGGTCCTTTAGGTAGTTATAAAATTAAAAGCGAAAAGAATAAAACAAACTAATAGGTATTTGTTATGTCAAATAAGATAATTAATGAGCTTGCTGGCGGCTTCAGCGATTGTGCGGATATAATCGCCAAATACAAACAATCAGGCACCGGTGGTGAGATTACACTCGGCCCGTCGTTTTTTAAAAAGTTTAATCCAAGCGTTATATGGTTTTTTAGTAAAGTTGAAAGTCAAAGCAAACCTTCTGACGACAAAATTAAAGATGACGCTATATCCACTTTAATTAAAGACGGATATTGTAGCTCCGCGGAGAAGCCTGGCCATGCTTCAATGAAAATTGGTTGGTGTGGCCAAATAGCGGCGGGAGACGATTCCAATTGGTATTATATTTTAACAACCACAAAAGCCAGCGTTCTTCAATATTGGAATAAAGAAGTTAATTTTGTAGACTCTACAGGCAAAAAGATAAAAACCAAGACACCACCACCATCAAAAAAGCAAGCAAATCCTAATCCTAAAAACATAAGCATGACAACGGCAAATGGGTATAATAAGGTTGAAATGGTTTTGGGGGATATTGGAATATATGCCGATGTCGCTTCAATTATATTTAAAGCAATGCAGGAGAGAATCGACTTTTTTGATATTCAATTTGATCGGCCGTTTAGCGCAGAAGAATATGCTCTAAAAATAAAATTTTTAAACACGCAGATAAGAGGATTGCTACCAGACAATGCGGATAACAAGAAAAAAATTAAATTAATCTTTACACCAGATTTTAAATCTTTAGAACAATTGTGGCTTTACAACGGCTCGAACTATAAAAAAATATATGAGCGCACCGGAGACGAAACTAGCAAGTTCTCCGATCAAACCTACAACTCACTGGTTTTTAACCTAATAAGAATATATAATAAGTATAATCAAAGCTTTCAGTATCATCACGCAAGCAGTCGTGTGTTTATTTCAGAAGACGAAGTTAGAACGTTTATGAACAGATATCTTGTTCCTAAATTTTCTGTTGTTACTTCTAATCTTACGCGCGGCATATTAGATAAATTCGTTTTAGGAGATGCGCGATTAATAGATGATGAATTTTATGAAGCATATAAAGTATCGCGAGAAGATATTCCTTTTGCTTTTAAAGCCAATTTAACTCAACAAGTTTCACAACAATATGAATATATTGGAGATTTTCTAGGAGATAAATGGCTTCAGGGTGCTTTTAAAGAAATCACCAGTCCAGAAGACCTCTATGAAGATTTGTTAAATTACATTAGCATTCCGGACTTGATTAAACTATCGGCTCGTTGCTTGTTAAAGATGATCCCACTTAAAGAATTGCTAGATTCTATATGTCAGCCCGTATTAGACGAATACGATAAGCACAAAGAAGCCATTATTCAAGAATTAGAAAGTATGGATGATGGGATTGCTAAAAATCTAGCGCAAGAACTGAAAGAATTATATTTTTCCACCATTGATGAAGGCTTAGATTTTGTAGGACAAATAGCATCGGAAGGAGTTGCAAACTATTCTGGTGATTTATGGGATCTCACTTTCGGGTATTCAAACTCTCAATGGAACAACAAGTCTAAACTAGTGAATTTAATTACCGACAATAAAAACAGTATTAGGACAAAAACTAATCTTCTTATAAAAGATAACAATTCGATCGGTATGAAGCTTGCGGGAGTGGAAAAGCAGATAAAGGATCTTGAGAGCGAAAGGGATAAAATAAGTTCAAAATTGCTCGTTTTCAATAATGTTAATCCACCAGAACATTTAACATCGAATCAAAAATATTATGATGACGAAATTGTTAAACTTGGATTGAGAAAACAAAAACTAGAAGCGGTATATAAAAACTTAATTAAACAAATAAGATTACATAATAGTCTTTATGCATATAATTTTGGAGATGTAGCAGGAGATGAAGATCTAACAGTGGCGGCTCTTTTGGGTCATTTTTGGGACGAATTAGGAGATGTAGAAACAGATAAATCCAAGAGCATTATACCACATCTAATCAATTTAGATCCGTATATAACTGAAGAGGATAAAACAAGTCTTTTTGATACAATGAAGCTGGCCAAGCCGACACCGACCGCGTCAATAAAGATTTTAGCAGACATTAAGTTTCCTATTGCCCCAGTCACACTTAATGATAATACGTATGGTGAAGGTTTCGAATTTATATTTGGAGGATACAGTGGTTCTCAAAAGGGCAAAAAAGATATTTTTGATCTGAATTTAACTAAAAACGTCAAAGACATATTTAAAGCTATAGAAGCTCTTAATGATCCAAGCAGCGACGGCGCGCCGCCAAGCGTACTTAAATCTCTTGCAAATTTCGGCCAGAAAACAACACAATCAGCGCTAGATGAAATATTTGCAGATGATACAAAAAGATATCAGCTCTGTTTGGCGATTTATAGCTCCAGTTTGGCAGCTGGTTATTTAATATATCAATTGATTGATGATCCAGCCGCTGTGGGAGATTATTTTGCCGATCAAGGCAAGGCGATTTATAAAGGTCTCAAAAGGAGACTAGAGATATTCTCAAGAACAGATTATCCGGTGGTAGATATATTAGCAGAATTGGGTGAATCCTTGCTTCAGATTGGAATTAATCTAGGAAGAGATTTATTAATAAATGGTATTATGTTGGTATTAAATGGATTGAACGAGTTGTGTTCCGATGAAGATAAGGTCAATCCACCTTATAATCCAATCGGCGCCGTAGATCTATCATCGTTTATGAAAGATTCAAAGACGGATCCGTCGACTTCATCACCAGCTGGTAATATAGAGAACACGGATTCTTTTAAACAAATATATTCTATCAGTCCCGATATCACAGGCGAACAATTTAGTACCATTTTAGCTAGTTTGTCTGAAAGTTTTACGATTAAAGAAACATGTGGTCTTTTGAGTGGAAATATTAGTGATGAAGTGTATTTAAAGGCTATTAGTGTTTTAGAGAAGCTGGATTTCCTCAAGGATACAAAGTTTTATGACTTTTACGTAGGAGCTGGCTTATTCGGAATCAAAAAGTTCTTTAAATTAATATCGCGCGACATTGAGCCGGCATTTTGTGCGCAAGCCCTCGCTAATTTTGAAAAAGAAAAGTCGGCATTATTAGAAATATGTTTTGGTAGAGATGATAGCGTGTTAGAAAGTATGCTATGCGAAGATCTTACACCAGAAGAGTGTCTGCAGCTTTTAGCAACAAAGGCTAACGTACCGAGTGCTTTGGTTGGAAAATTGGTCGCCGGCATGGGAAGCTTATTTACGGATAATACTCTTCCAGATCCATGTTCCGATATATCTGGTAGCGGTATATTTGATGATTCGCAAAAATTTGGTGCAGATAAAATTGGAGATTCAACGTTTGGGGCCATTGAAAAATCCTTTGAGGCAGATATAAGTAAAATAAAGGATATCTATTCAGATACTTTCATAACTCTCCAGAATAATCCATTTTTCACAAATTACTCAAACAATCCTATGAAAAAAGTTGTGCATGCCGCTCTTGTTGGAACCGGAGAAGAAAAAGAAAGTTTAAAAAACGGCGCTATAAATGATTATACTCCGAATAAAGACTTTGTAGCTACAAAAATACTTAATGAAGTCGCAAAGTCAACATTCGGTTTAGATCCGAAGACTAACTGGCAGGCAGTATATTCTGGCGATGAGATCAGTAAGATTGGATATGTATATACGCTTGATACCGTTTCTGGCGAGCATCTTGAATTCTCGTTTGATCCTACAAAAGATATTGAGAAAACTACGAATTGGAATACTAGCTTAGAAGTTTATAAATTTCCCGAGCAGTCGAAAGAGGATGACAAAGTAAAAGATATTTTAGTTTCCAAAAGGACAATCAATTTTAATGATTATAAGAGACAAACAGAAGAAGATGGTATTATAACAACAACTGTTCGTCCTCCTGATAATATCTTGTTCCGCCTCGAATCTGACGGGAAACCCGGCGTATTTCCATTTCCAGGTCTGATATCTCCAGGTATAGCAGTATTACAACCAGGCTATAACACATCTTTAGGTACTAACATAGGCGGATATGCCATGGCCAATAGGCATTATAAACGATTGATGGATAGTATATTAAGAGATTTACTTGCTACATCTTTTAAAGAGGGTTTATATAACAAGAGCGTATTTAACAATTTAAATTTAAACAAGTCAATCAGCTTAGAACAGTGTTTTCTTGGATTTATGAATAAAAGAGTTCTTAATAAACAAATGCAGCAATTAGCAGAAAAGCTAACTTGTTTTAATCCCGAAGATCCAGCAGTCGGGCCTGTTAATATTGCTATGATAAAATTCTCTTTAGACTGTGTAGTGAGAATCATCGCAATTAAAGAGTTAATGAAATCTTTATTTGTATATGGCATTTTTCCAACTGAACTTGCGACAGATAATCAATATTCTTTTTATGATGATTTAATTATTGCCGAAATAGAGCGTTCTATTCCTAAAATGATTGGTAGTAGATTTTCAGGCACCTCATATGAGAACTTTTATAACGAGGTCGTAAAAGCTTTTATAACTGATATTATGAAAGTTCTATATCAAGATAATACTATAGAACATCAAGAAGCGTTTAAAAGACTGATCTCTGTTCAAGTTAATTTTGCTAAACAGCAAATGAAAAATACCATATCAGGTTCGAATCCAAATCTTGCGGGATCTATAACAAAGCCCTCCGAATATCAATTAATTGAATCCGCTTTAAAACCGAAAGATGGAAATAACGATCCGTATCAGAGCTACGAGAATATCAATATGCTTGATAAGGTTCAAGCACTGCAGAATGATTATTTTACATTCTTCAATGATACATATAATACGCCTGGAACCGATCCCACATCTGTGGAGTTTTCCAAAGATGAACCGCTTATACCATTATATGTAAGGAAATCACAAAATACACCAATTAACTATTTTGATCACAAAACACTTCATCTTACATCTTCTACGTCATTAAAAGACGTCCTTCAAAAAAATGATGAAGGAATTGTTTTTGAGAAAATGATTGAAATTGATTATAACTCATCATTATTAAGCCAAAAAGATAAGGATAAATTACGTAGCTTTTTTTCTGCAATAGGCAATTCGCTTATAATGACCAGCAACGATGTAAAACCAATTGCCCCAAATGACGTAGAGGTACCGCCAGACATATTTGGGAATTTTCATCCAAGAAAGTTAGTAAAACGCATGCTATATGAAACAAAACTAATAATGTTTTTTCCTCAACTTAAGAGTATTGTTGATAGTTTTGATGAGGATGAAGGCATATGGAAAAGCCATTTAGATGAAAAAAATGGTAATTTTAATTTATTCAGGCAAATGTTTGATTACAACTTTAATACAATGAACAATAATGTTTACGCTGTTCAAGATGTTTTGAACACGATTGATAATATGATTAGGCCGGAATTTCAAGAAGATTTAGATTGGGCGTTTACCGGTAAGTTTTTTATAAATGACCTTGAAGACTTAATAAACAATCTTGCTTATCCTTTTTGGGTAGATGGCAAAGAATACAATCAAAATCCAGCACTTTTTGACTTACCGCATAAAAAGGATTTCGGTAGCACATTAGAAGAACAAATTAAGAAAAGATATAGTAAAGAAATGTTTGATACCGCTCAGCACTGGAAAAAATACATAGTCAACACATCATTGCATTCTTTGTATATATGGACACATATAATGTATGCACCAGGCAAGAAGCCCTCTTATCCTGAAGACTGGGACTTCCCTGAGGATGCTCCGGAGCCGGATGATATTATAGAATGGTACAATAAAGTTGATACGTATCAAAACGTCATCGGCATTAATGCGCTTACTGAAGATTCTTGGCTAGATGGATCCGATGAAAACTTTTTTCAATGGCTGATGTCGACTCCTTTAAATAATGTATTAAAAATAAAACCAGTTTTACGCTTAAGTTCATATATTAAGCGCGAAGAGAATCCTAATAAGGAGCTTGAGCTTCCTCAAAAATCGCTTTTTGGTTCGGCTACAAAAATTGAGACTAAGCAGACTTTAGATCATCATAAAGAGCTAATAGAAAACAAAATTGGTAATTATATTTTTACGAGTGAAGATGGCGATAGTGATACCTATTTTGGGATGCCTTTATTCTCTTCGCAAAAGGAGATTCCAGATACCATAACCTGGCTAGACATGTTTATGAAAATAAATAAAGATGTGGCTATAGACATTGACGGATTTTACAACTCTTTTAGTAATAGCCAAAATAAGAAGCTTAACGATTTATTGTTTTCCACCGAGAACGTTGAGGGCGCCCAGAAAGATATTTTTAATTTTATGCACGCATTTAATGCTATTACGCCTTTTTCTATAGAACAACAAAAAAAGATATTTGTATACAAATACAAATCTACGCAATGGTTCAATATTCGTAATCGTTCTGTATCAAAAGAAATGATTTTAGAACATGTTGCTTTGGGTTTAGATGTCGCAAAACACACGTCATTAGATGGAATTCTTGCCGGAGCCGGCTTTGTTAAGTTTGATTTTGTCAAAGAGGAATATGATAACAATCCATACGCTTATTTAACTCCGGAATCTCTTGCATCGTTAACTGAAGATGCAGAGTTTTTTATTGATCCTGAAACTAACGAATACAGACATGATATACCATCTCATACATATGCGGCAGGAGGTTTCTCGACAATGTACAATGACTCGGATGCCAGCGTCTATTGGGCCAAGTCAATACCTCTTATCAAGGATAGCCTTAAATGTAAAGTTGGCGAGTGGGATATTGTGAGCCCGACTACCGGAGATATAATAGTGGAAAAAGCAGATAAATTTATCTCTATTAGAGCATCCTATGAGAATTCTGAAGGTGTCTTCAGGTGGATAGATTATGGCTGGTTCATGTTTCCCAAAGGCGGCGAGGCCGCTAATCATTTCAATAAAATATATCCTGGTGCTGCATTCGAAACAAATGCCTCGGATTACGCTCCTAAATGGTTCGACCCTCACCTGTCGCACGCGCCGATGCCGCCGTCGAAGCACATGAATCATGACGATCTCTCCGCCGCGCTGAAGAACGGCTTTAGGGCCGGCTTTTGTCAAGGAGGTTTGGTAAGTCCTGAAAAAACATTAGAAGCTCTGGATATCGATACAGATAGTTCTGCATATATTGTGTTTGCAAATATGTTGGATGATGCTAATAAACAGACACTAATCGATTTATTAAAAGTGTTTTTCATCAAAGAACAAACTACTATGGTTGCCGTTATTAATAAACTTTTGGCCGAAAAGTATTATCCTCAAATTGAAACAAACTTTAATAGCACTTTATATTTAGCTTTCGAATCTCTACTAGCAGCAGTCGCATCAGCTAATAATGACTGGCAACATACATCCGAAGTTAATTCCACTGCAGCAGCGGGAGATTCAACAGGAGGCCTAGATCTTGGAGCTATATCTGGACAAATCTTAAAAATGTTTTTTGGCGCCATGGCTAATACAGTTGACCCGACTTGGAAAACTGAATGGTTCGCGCCTGGTCCTTTTACGCCATTTGGTATAGTGGCCAAATTGCTAGATGAATATGGCGATGTTTTTAAGGGAGATATAAAAACATCCGGACAAACCAAAGACCCTGCTTTGCCTCCTTATTGCGATGATGCATATGATAACCAAGTTAAAGCTCTTAATGAGATTATAAAAAATGAAAAGTAATCTAATTATTACAAAGAGGAATAAACATGTCTTACGGATACTCGCCGGTAATACCTTTACAACGAAACGCAGAAGATGGGTTTTATGTCCTAACCAAAACAATAGCTCAAAACATACAACAGAATTTTAAAAACCTATTGTTAACGTCGCCGGGCGAAAGAGTCATGATTCCCGATTTTGGAGTTGGTCTGCGCGCTTACTTGTTTGAAAATTTATCTTTTGAGGTACAAAGCAATATAACTGAAAGGATAGAAAATCAAGTTTCCGAGTTTATGCCATTCCTAAATATTGATGAAATGGAATTTTTTGACCACAAAGATGCGATGACCGGCCTAACTGAAAATGCATTAGCGATAAGGATTTTTTATTCCATCCCATCACAAGGAATAAGTGACATGTTAACAATTTCCAAAGATATTATTTGAATATGGAACTAAAATAAATGCCGAAAATCAAGAATCCTATTATAAATTACACTGCTCGCGATTTTTCTTCTATCAAGAATGAATTGGTCAATTATGCTCAAAAATACTATCCTGAAACTTTTAGAGATTTTAATGAAGCTTCATTTGGGTCTTTAATGTTGGACTTGGTATCCTATATTGGCGATATCACATCTTTTTATACAGATTATCAGGCAAATGAGTCTTTTCTTGATACTGCACTGGAATTTAAAAACGTTCTTAAGTTGTCTAAACAACTGGGATATAAATATCGACCCAATGCCTCATCTTTTGGAGAAGTAAGTTTCTTTATTACCATACCTGCTTTATCAAATGCTACGGCACCAGATTATTCATACGCACCGGTATTAAAGAAAGGATCTACTTTTTCCAGTACTGGTGGAGTGCTTTTTACCCTAGTCGAAGATGTCGATTTCAGAAACTCTCCGGATGAAATTCTGGTGGCCTCTACAAACACCGGCGGCACTTCGCCAACCAACTTTGCAATAAAAGCCAAAGGATTAGTGATATCAGGTGAACTTTTGTTTGAAGATTTCTTTGTTGAAGATTACAAGAAATTTCTAAAATTAGAGATTTTTGATAAAAACCTAACAGAAGTGGTATCTGTTACCGATTTAGAAGGCAACATCTATTATGAAGTAGAACATTTATCTCAAGATGTAATCTATGTCCCGGTTCTGAATACCAATGCAAATAAAGAATTTGCGAAAAACATTTTAAAACCAATAGCAGTCCCTCGCAGATTTACAACAGAACACGGTATGCTTTCCACAACGATACAATTTGGTTATGGTACCGAAGACAATGAAGACAAAGTTTTGGATCCGACTAATGTTTTACTAGATATTCACGGAAAAAACTATATCACTGATAAATCTTTTGATCCACATGTGCTGACTAAAACAACAAAACTGGGCGTCGTTCCTTCTAGTACAGTGGTTAATGTATTATATAGGAGAAATTCGGTTTCCGATGTTAATGTTCCTGTCGATGTATTGACTAACAAAGTTAATCCTATTTTTAAATTTTTGAATCAAGGCTCATTAAATCCTTCTCTAGTAGTTCAGACGGCCAACAGTTTAGAATTGACCAATGAGGAAAATATTGGAGGGGCAGTAGTAGATATGTCCAGCGAGGAACTTAAAATTAGAGCTAAAGGGGCATATTTTTCTCAAAACAGGGCTGTTACAAAAGAAGATTATATTAGCTTATGTTATAATTTACCTTCAAATTTCGGGCAAGTTAAGAGAGCGACTTTGATGCGAGATGAAACAAGCTTTAATGGTAAAAATTTGAATTTGTATGTTATATCAGAAGATTCTGTTGGCAGATTGGTATCAACTAATGATATTATTAAGCAAAATTTAAAGACATGGATTGGCCAATATAAAATGATAGGCGACACAATCGATATATTAGACGCTAGAATAATAAATCTTAAAATCAACTTTTCAGTTGTTGGTTTTAACAACATTGGTAAGTTTGATGTTCTTTCTGACTGTATTGCGACTTTAAGTAATTACTATGTAAGCAATTATTATGATATAGGAGAACCATTTAAAATTAGTGATGTATATAAAATTTTAAACGGCGTGCCTTCTGTTGTGGATACAAAGATGGTTGAAGTAGTCCCGATACAGAATACGGGATATTCTAGTTTTCAAATCGCCTTAGAAGATCTGATTTCAGATGATGGTAGATATTTAATTCCACCAGAGAATGCTGTGTTCGAAATTAAGTTTCCGCTAACAGACATTATTGGAGAAATCGTTTAATGGCCATCAAAAGATATTATGCCACAAAAGACAATACAATCACAAACGCTTATAAGTCCAACTTGTCGACGCGCGGCGTTAGCGGTAATATGGGGCAGTCTGATATTTTAGAAATCTTCCACATTTATGGACAAGCATCTTCCACTTCTTCAGAAAATTCTAGAGTCCTTATTCAATTTGATACATCTGCAATTTCTACGGATCGAACAAATAGTGATATTCCAGCATCAGGTAGTGTGAGCTTTTATCTAACCATGTACAATGCAGAACACTCTCAGACCACTCCAAAAGATTTTACATTAGTAGCATCGGCCATATCGCAGTCATGGGACGAGGGCTTGGGTTTGGATATGGAAAATTATTCAGATCTTGATTCTTCTAACTGGCTTAGTGGTAGCGGTGCAACCAGATGGGCGGATTATGCCGGAACAGAACTTACCGGCGGAAGTTACATTACGGGATCTGATGCTTCACCATTGGAGTATACTTTCACACAAGATTTTGATACGGGTTTTGAAAATTTAGAAATTGATGTTAGTCATCTTGTTGAAGACTGGATTAGCGAGACGGCGCCCGTAGATAATAATTATGGATTTGGTATTCAATTAACAAGCACTTTAGAAACGACAACCGATTCTTATTATACAAAAATGTTCTTTGGCCGCGGCTCTCAATATTTCTTCAAAAGACCAGTTTTAGAAGCAAGATGGGACGATAGCAAAAAAGACAATAGAGATAATTTTTACTTAAGTTCTTCGCTTGTCCCGGCTTCTGATAACTTAATGAAATTATATCTTTACAATGTTGTAAGGGGAAATCTAACAAACATTCCAGCTGTTGGAACCGGTGAAATAGAGGTAAGCATTTATTCTGGATCAGCCACTAATGCTGCTCCAAGCGGTTCAAAACTTTATTTACCAATTGGCGGCGGAACTGTTGCTACCGGACATACCAATACTACAGCTTCATATGTCGAAGCGGGGATATATTCATGTTCATTTGCGTATGTATCATCATCAATAACTACCATTTTTGATGTATGGCACAGCGGGGGCGTCGAATATCATACCGGCTCAGCTATTGCCGTTAATACGTTCGATAGTCAGAATTACAATTTCGACCAAAAATATGTTTCAAAGGTCACCAATTTGAGAGCAGTGTATTCTACTAATGAAACAGTCAGGTTTAGACTTTATGTTAGACAAAAAGATTGGTCTCCAACTATTTATACAGTAGCATCGACAGCGATTGAAACTTCAACGATTGAGGACGCTTACTATAAAATAGCTAGAGTTTCTGATAATTTAGAAGTTATTCCTTTTGGGACCGGTTCTTTAAATCATACGTTACTTTCGTATGATGCTAGTGGAAGCTACTTTGATTTAAAAATGAATTTATTCGATACTGATACTGCTTACGAATTGAGCTTTGCATACGTAATCAATGGCAGCTACGTTGAGCAACCTGAAAGATTCAGATTTAGAGTGGAATAATATATGGCCTTAAAAGATTTATTTTTAGACAATAATTTAAAATCAACTAAACCTCTTTCAAAACAGGATTTTAAAGACGAAACAGAATCGTTTGATTATGCTTTAGCGATAAAAGACAGAGATGCAAGATTTTTAGCTACTGAAAATTTTGACGATCCTTCTGTGTTTGCTAGATACGGCTCCGCTGAAAAGTATTATGAAGATTCTATATCTAAAATTTATAATACCTATCCTTATGATGGTTCATTAAAAGAGAAAATACTTTGGGAATTATCTTCTTCTCTGGTAGATCTTTATCTTTTCGAGAATGGATATCCTCGCACAACGGGCTATGCTAATTTTGTAATAGATCCGGGTACTTCGGGTGGAGATTCTGGATATTTTCCTTCTAGTGGCGACGATGAATATATTTTAACTAAGGGCGGGCCACACGCCGGCACAGGCAACAACCTTTATTACAATCAGGTTTCTGATGAAGTTGTTTATCGCAAAGACGCGAATATCTATGATCTTTCAGAAAATAGAGAAAATAATTTATTAATTGACGGAGAAAAAGGTAACACAGTTGAATTCTGGCTAAAGAAAGCAGAGTTTGTGAACCAAAAAGAAACAATATTTGATGTTTCAGCAACCGGCACTCTTTCTAGCTCTGCAGATTATGCGCGTTTAACTGTAGGCCTAGACACATCTTCGGCTGATGCTGGAACTGGGCCTTTCGAAATTACTTATCAATCCGGTACCGATGGCCTTAAAGTGGCCAATATTGGTACTTCTCTAACTAAAGCCAATATTGCCGATAGTAGTTGGCATCATTATTCCATTAGAATGAAAAACACTGGTAGTAATATATTAGTTGATCTTTTTGTTGATGGCGAGCACAATGAACGTATTACTGGCGGTACAACGATAGATTATGTAAGTGGCGCATTGGTATCCACTCTTGGCGCTTTAAGCGATACTCCTTCTGGAAGTTTTACCACTACTCCGGAACGGGGCTGGGCTAAGCTATCAGGCTCTATTGACGAATTCAGATATTGGAAAACCTTTAGAAGCTCTAAAAAGATACAAAGATATTGGTTTGACCAAGTCGGCGGCGGCACTAATACTGATCTTTCTAATACCCATTTGGGCGTTTATTACAAATTTAATGAAGGCATAACACAAACAACTTCTATTGATTCTACAGTGTTAGATTATTCTGGAAGAATTTCAAATGGTACTTGGGTTGGATATTCTACTGATTCTAGAAATACCAATTCGGCCATTAACGATAGCACGTCTACTAATTTTTCTGGAAGTGAGTTTCAGGATCCGATAATTTATTCTTCTCATCCAGATGTCGACACTTACTTGACTAATATGAGAGCTAGCGGAAGTGTATATGATGATACTAATACAAACTCTATGCTTTCTTATATTCCAGATTGGATGCTTAGCGAGAACGCGACCGACTCAAGTATAAAAAACAAAAATTATCTTTGGAACCTTATACAAATTATTTCGAGTTATTTTGATGAAGCAACTTTATTAATTGAAAAGTTGCCTCAATTAGCACAACAAAAATATTATTCCGGAGTCGCTAATCCGCCTCCGTTTAATAAGAAAGCACTAGATTCGTTAAACTTTGTTGTTCCGGAATTATTTATAAACGCGGACATTTTGGAAAAATTTGAAGATCGCGATGATAAATTAAAATTTAAAAGCACCATACAAGAAGTTAAGAATACGATTTATCAAAACATTTACAATAACTTAAATTATATCTATAAATCTAAAGGAACTCAAAAAGCATTTAGAAACTTATTTCATTGCTTTGGATTGGGGGATGAAATATTAAAGTTCAATCTTTACGGCAACAATGTAGTTTATAAGCTCGAAGATAACTTAAAATTTACCTCAAGGGTAAAAAATTATATTAACTTTAATGATATTGCGAGTAGCGATGCCAGTGTTTATCAATATAAAATAGACAGTGGCGCCACCTCCTATATTTCAGGAACTTCTGCTACAGATGGAACATATGAAAACGCGGGACTGGCCTTTACTTTAGAATCCAATATAGTTCTCCCAAATCGCGTAACAATAGCAGATTACCACACAGTTAAAGAAAGCTATGAAGGTAAAATCGCAAATGTTTATCCTTTGATAAAGCAATCATCTCTTTTTGGAATACATACTGCTAATGGTACTGAAAATGATTTAACTTGGGCAACTAATGATTATGCTAATTTCCAAGTTACCACGGTCAAAGATGATAAATTTTCTTCTAATACTTATTTCAAATTAACTGGTACCATTGGCGGATATATCCCAGAATTAACTTCTTCATTATTTGAAGATGCATATGATGATCAGTTGTGGACGATTGCCGTCACCGTTGAGCCAACAAAATATCCATTAGTTAATCAAGTTTCAGGCACAGATGATTCCACTTATACGGTTAGGTTTTATGGCGTTAACTATATTGCCGATTATAAAGCACAAGAATTTTTAGTCACCGGAACGATGACTAACGCACAAGGTCGCCAATTTCTCTCAAGTCATAAAAGAGTGTATACCGGCGCACATCGAACAAACTTCACTGGCTCAGTTCTTGATTTTGCAGATACAAAGATCAATTCTTGCAAAGCCTGGATGACTAGCGTGTCTACTGAAACAATAGACAATCATAACTTAAAAATAGGAAATTATGGCTCTAATTCGCCTACACAAAACGCCTTCCTATACCAGGATAGTATTAATCATTTAAATGTACCAGAGATACAAACTCTTGCATTATTGTGGGACTTTACAACCATCACTGGTTCTGATGCTAATGGTCAATTTTCCGTAGAAGATGAAACTTCGGGTAGTGCTTCTGAAAGTCGTTATGGCTGGTTTAGCGATGTAGTGTCCAGAAGACACACAGCTAGTGGAAGTTTCTTTGATGCATCATCAACAGACGTAGTTCAATCGTTAGATCGCGGCACTTATCAAGCACAAGTTCCTGAAGTTTTACTTGATTCCAATTTAACCAGAATACTCTCCGAAGATGATGAATATTTTAATAGAAATACTCGACCAATTACATATCACATGTCAGTCGAAAAGAATTTATTTCAAGACATTTCAGAAGAGATGCTAAACATGTTTGGTTCAGTAGTCTGGTTTAACAATATGATTGGTAATCCTGTTAATATTTATCGCGGTGAATATAAAGAACTGAAGAAAGCAGCAGATTTATTTTTTGAAAAAGTCGGCAATGATTATGATTTTGATAAGTATGTAGAATATTTTAAATTCATTGATTATGCAGTGTCCAAATATGTTTCCCAATTGATCCCAGCTTCTATGCTAACTTTTGAAGATGGAATATCTACGGTTATAGAAAATTTTGTTTTAGGAGATAGGAGCAAGTTTCAAGGTAAATATCCGATTATTAAAGATGTTAAACCGCAAGAGATTATTGGTGAAGCATTGGGGATTAATGAACTTCTTTATGATTGGAAACATGGCCATGCCCCGATTTCAGATGAACAGAACGACAGTTGTGTTTGGTGGAAGGAGCGCGCCGAAAGAAGCAATTCCGTTATTTCATCTGGTGACACAGCTGCTGACACAGACAAACAAC
>Ga0098040_1000226_pt1 | contig 26916 bp, 12 predicted proteins | sample 7_EtaG_FD_75065 | JGI IMG/M metagenome (GOLD analysis project Ga0098040, IMG submission 75065) | Marine viral communities from the Subarctic Pacific Ocean - 7_ETSP_OMZ_AT15161 metaG | ecosystem: Environmental > Aquatic > Marine > Oceanic | place: Pacific Ocean | collected 2015-01-08
ACAATGGTTTGAGAATGAAGATGGTTATTCTATGTCCACTAAAAAACAAATGAGTCAAATGAGACCCTATAATTTTGATATCATTAAAACCAATAAAGATAAATTGTGGGATATTATTAGAGGATGAAAAATTTAATTAAAAAAATTTTAAGGGAAGAGTATGGTGAAAGAACTAATGATTATAAAAAAACCATGTCAACACTTCATAAAGAATATTTCACCAACAAAAAAATATTACCTTTAATAATAAAATATTTAGACAGTATCATTAATATAGATATGATCGTTAAGTCAAATGATAATTCTTCAACATACACTGTTTATTTCGATAATGTAGAGGAGATTTCTCAACATTATTGTTACGGTTGTAGTGGGACATTCCATTACCCCACAGGGACGCACGATATATATACTACGACAAATGCGGAAGATAACGATCAATTTGTTAGCGCCGTAGAACTTGCATTAATAGATGTGTTCGGTGGAGACTTAAGTAATATGGAATTTTATAGTATAATTTATAAATATTTATTTGATAAGATTAAAAGATATATGGATAATGATAGGATTAATGATTATCCTGAAGAACACGATATGGATTATTAACTACATAGTAACTTCCCAAACATCATCAACCTTCCAATCATTATATCTTTCTTTTCCACCTCGAGCACCCCAATCGGAATCTATAGTTAATTTAGAACTAATACCCCCTCTAGGATTACACACCATAACCATTCGTAATCTTTGTGGTTCGTATACTTCTATTAGATGGTCATAAAATATATTAATTAATCTTTCATAGGATACTATCGTATTTCGTAACTGAAAAGAGTATTCTTTAAGAGATTTTAATTCAATAATCTTATCTTGTGGATAAAATGTGAGATAAACGGTGGCAAAATCAGGTTGTTTACTCACCCCTAAAAAAGTGAATTCAGGAATTTTAATTTTAATCTCATAAGCTCCAGTGGTAGGATTAGGTAAGGATTTTAAAATTGATTGGTCTATAGTGTCGTATAAATTATCCATTTATTTAGAATTTATAACAAATATATAAAAATATTTTGACTATAACAAACTTTCTTTAATATTTTTGGCAGTAGTTAATAACTTCACCACACCTTTACTACCTAATTTTTGGTGAACATCAGATATATCGAACCGTTCGGGCATATTAACAATCAATACCTTATTTCTTAAACGTCCACTATTTAACTTTTTATATAATTTTATTGCATCATCTTTGGCATCTGCATCTAAAACAATAATAACTTTGGCTTCTGCTTTAGTAATTAATTCGTTAAAAAGGAGATCATTTAATACCTTACCTAACATTGGTATACTATTGGGTATCGCCACATGATCAAATACCCCCTCTACTAAATAAATGTTAGAGTCCCAATTTATTTTCCCTTCATTAAAAATGATTTCCATTTTAGACACTTCAGGATTTTTATATTTAAGTCTACTGTAAGGATCATAGCTTCTACCTACATAATAATTTATCTCTCCATCTTTATCATAAGATGGGAAAATAATTCTTCCCCTATAATCACCAGAAATTGCATAACCTATATTATACTTATTAATTAAATCTACACCGATATTCCGTTTCATCAAATAATCTAATGCTTTTTTATATTCACTATTTTCTCTCTCAATAGTGAAGGGAAGATATTCTTTAGGTAAACCATCGATTGAGAGATTGGGGTCGATTACTATCCTTTTTTTATCTTCAGGGATAACTAATTTATATTGTTTTAAATGAGTATGGTTACCATATTTTCTTATCAATTTATTAATGGTGCCATGGGTACCATAAGTTTCAGAACATGCCCAACATTTATAAACATGGTGGTTATAATTAACTTCTAAATTACCTTTACCATCACCACTATCTAAACCTTTAATATCGGAACATACTGGACAATCAAATGAAATTTGTCCCTTACTTTTATAATGTTTACGGTAATTTCCTAAAAAATCTTCTAATATTTCTACAACTAATTCTGACACATCACAAATATAATGAATTTTTTTTTAAAATCCAATTATCTCCAATCTCCACATTTTCTCATACCCCCTACTACACATGCATAGGCATCAGTCATATCATAGTTTTCTTTCTTGAGTTTTTGATGTTTATCATACATCCATACTATTTGAGGTTCTAAATCACTAACTCTTTGGTGGATGACTACTTTTTTATCAATATCATAAGGTAACCCACCAAATAAAACTGGATTCTTTTTTGACATTTCTTTTTCACTATATTTTTCCCCACTTTTCTTTAATAATCTAAGTTGCATTAAATCGGGGAATGCAAATTTACGGGCATCATATGATGATACAAATTCCGGCACAATATTTAAAACATCATATACTGATCTACATATCATTCCATTAAATCTTAAAAGGGTTGCGACAGTATTGACGTTATTAGACCGTAATAATGGCTCTTCAATAAAAATTCTTTCTATTTCTATATCACTATATTTTTCTAAAAACTCAGTTTCGAATGCTTGAGCTTTTCTCATTAATAATTCTATATTATTTTTGGGTTTTGGTTTAACTATGGGAGTTACATGGGTTAATAATTGTAAATTTCCTTTGTCTCCTTCATCTTCAAATATCGCTATACCAATAGTTTTGGTGGATACATCTAATCCTAGGATTCTACTCATTTTAAAACTTTTATATTTTCTTTATTTAAATAATTGTCTATACAACTATTTGTACATCTAAAACTAACAAGTCATTTTTCTTTTTAATAACTTGTCTATCAAATTTCCCTAACGCTAATATTTCACCACTAGCAGTAGTTATGGCTATTTCACTTATTCTTATTTCATCATTGAGCCCTTTGGTTCTATTTTGGGTTCTATAATATTGATCTCTTCCCGCCATACAAACTACATTTTGAACGATATTATTATCAATACTATTAATGGTAGCACCATATGTGCCCCCAGTATAATGATAAAATCCTAATGTATCGGTTACAATACCACTTTCCGTATCACCTGTAAAATCAATTGCAATATTATCTACAATATTGCTATCGGTTAATACTAAGAATCCCTGTTCTAAATATGCAATCCCTACTACTCTATCTGCATTAACATTATTAGTGGGTATAGTATTAACATTTATTAAAGATTTATTATTTAAACTAAATGGTTTAAATGTATTATATCCTGTAGCCCAACTTTTTAATGGGTCGTTATTAGGTCGTTGAATGTTATTTGTAACCAGATAAGATACACTAATATTATTACCAAATAAAGAAGTTGGTAAAGTACTTTTATCAGTATATTGTTTATCTAAATTAGATCTAGGAATAGTTGTACTTGGAAAAGTAGAATATATATCATATGTTGTACTTCCTGTGGCGGTCCCTCCTGATGTATAACCACTAATAATAGGTAAGGTTAATCTAATATTTTTACCATCAATTACTTCTCCATATTGATCAGTATTAATAGAGGCAAGTAAAACCGTACTGGCTGAGAAATTACTAAATGCAGTATCTAACCATCCACCGAATTGGGCCGTTTTACCAAATACCGCAATTTTACTATTAATAATAGGTAAGCTTAAGCTGGAAAATAAATTAGTAAAATCTACTGTAGAAGCGCTTTTAGATAGAGTTACATAATTTAAACTATTACCTGTTACTATCATTTCTCCAATAGTGTCTATATTAGTAGTTACTTGACTAGAATTTGGTTCTACAGGTTTTCTGGTACTCATATTATCTCTAACATAAATTTTACTTTTAATTAGACCTTTTAATATATTATCTTGTCCTAAATCTCCACTAGCTGCTGGGACTTTACCTGTAGGTAAAAATGCACTGGTCCGATAATTGGCGTCGGAATCACCTAAAATAAAATGAGAAAAAATATTATTATTGTTGGTTAGTATGCGTTCTCTACCTACTTTAGTCAATTTTGTAGTTACTGTTATTGTATGTGCGGTACTTATAAATCCCATTTTTTTATATATTTAAAAATCCATTGTTAATTCAATTGTTGCAGTCGTAGAATTAGCTAATCTAACTGGACGGGATAATTTGCCCACGATCACTAAATTACCATTATTATCTTCTATACCTACTTCCGTAATATATCTATCATCACCATAACTATAGGTTGAATTACTACTACTAGATATAGTAGCACCATCTACATTTATCGTAAATAAAGTTTTATAAATGGTAGCCCCTATAGAAGTACGTAAATTACCATAAAATAATCTTTCATCGCCAAACGTCATTTGATCATAAAAACTTCCACTTTGCATACTTAATTCATCTCCAAGATTAAATGTATTCCCACTCGCCGCCTCGTATAAATCCCCTGTTAATAAAAATCCTGTATTAACAGAACCTTGATTTTCTAATAGTGTAGGGTTTATTGTTTCACCACTTCCTAGAGTAGATGTACTAGCGGAAGCAGTAATTTTAGTAGAGGTGAAATCTATGGCTCTCCATAATGAAGGATCGGGTCTACTTACATTATTAGGATTTATAGATTGTGCCAATAAAGTAAATGTATCGGCGAAAAATCCTCTTCCATCATATCCAGGCAATTCCACTTTTCTCATATAGGGTAATTCTCCAATACTATTAATACGAAAAGAAACATCTCTATCACTAGTCTGATTATTTTGAATAACAGTATATCGTTGACAAGGTAATGTAGGGGTCGTAGTGGTAGATCCGGTATTATTTAACCAATAAGTTAAATACATTCTATGTCCCGCATTTAAACATCCTGTACACCCTCCACCTGAAGAGGTTACTAATTCAGCCGCTAAATCCGGTAAAGTATAATTTCTATTAGATTTATATGACATTGCTGCCACTAATTCTTCATTATCTATTACTAACATTTTTAATGTAGGAAATACCTTACCTACTGATAAAGGAAAATCGGGGGTTACTGTCATACCTGATGCCTCTATTAAATCATAATAAGGGATGGTATCATTACCCCCGTAACCACCAGGGTTTGGGGTTGCCCCTAAAGCTCTTATACTATAATTATCGGCACCTATCAACTCTTTTTGGATAGTATCCGATACAAAGGTCATCCCTAATGTAGTACCACTTCCAGTTCCTTCATTTCGCCGATGCCACATTATTGGTACATCTATACTTAATAATTTATTACTCTGTTCATCAATATAAAACATTTCTCCATAAAAATTAGATATACAACTATTAGTGTAATGAATAATTGAAATTCCCTTTTGAAATGGGTCTATATAACTATTGGATAATTGACTACTACTCTGTGTAACAGTAGGGGTGAAATTATAAAATAAAAATTGTTTGGTACCTGTATATTGTTCAGAACCAAATAGTTGGTTGGAATTATAGTTAGTGGGTAATTCGGTAAATAACCCTGCAAAATTTTCTGTCCATACATTATTCATATTCCATACTGGTATATTTTCTACACATATATCACAACTACTATCAAAAGATAAAGTACCCGTATTCCAATATGCAGTTAATGACGGTAACCCATAATAAGTATCTAATGGGTCATCTCCTCCCGGTAAAGTATAATAGGTTATAATGGTTCCTCCATCCCCACTTAGAATAGGTAATTCTCTATCTACTCTAATAGTTGATCCAACAATAGAAGTAATATTATAAAAAGTATTAACTGTAGCCTGACACATACTATCCCCCGTAATATTACCTAAAGTACTATTAGAGAAACGAAACATAATATAATCATTAACACTGGTTGCCGTTAATGGTGTATCTAATGTTAAAACTCCTTGCGTATATCCACTCACAAAAGTTCCTCCTGTAAAATTCCCTAAATCTACTGTACCCTCTTCTTTAATAAATAATGAAGATGTTTGAGCAGTTAAACAAGTTTCTGCGGTAGATCCTGAGAAAAACCCTCTCTCCTCTGCCTCATTAGAAACAATTGCCCTAATAAGTTGTATATTACTTTGTAAATTTAAAGGAAATGACATGTTTCCTGATTGATCCACCAAATAAGAATTCATAGCTGGTTGTGCATCCAGCGGCCGTAGAACTTTTGAAAAAATATCTCTGTCTATGTCGCCGTCTGCTAAATGAAAAAGAAATTCTCCGGTAGCTGCACCACTATTAGGTACAAATTGTGACCATCCTTTTACGTAGTTATAATCAACTTCTGAATCCCCAATTGTATATTGTGCAAATGTAAGTTGACCCATTGCTAAAAGCTCTCTTCCTTTATCGGTAAGTTTAACTTTTACTAGTCCTGTGGTTTGTTTATTTATGTAACTCATTACTCAACTATTATTTTAATATAAATATGCTCAATGTCAATATTATTATTAACTTTTAATATACTTGCCCCATATTTGTGCTGATTTCTACTGGTATTACTGCACTATACGTAAAACTATATATGGGACCACACTTTATTGGCCAATAAAATTTTTCATTTAGTATTCTATATAAAAATTTATCACCTGCCACTGCATCAGTTAATTCGGTGGTTAATTCATATGATCTTTCTCCGATTATATATGGGGTTTGATAACTATACAGAATAGTATTAAACTCCGTATCATCATGTGCTGCCCATTGTACAGTAAATCTACCTTCTATATCGTTAGTAGGGGCGTCCGAAATAGACCAAGTTATAGTAGGGGTATTATTATATATAAGACCTATAATGGCAGCTTGGGGTGTATAAAACGCACCTATTATGGTTGGGGGGACGGCACCCACTACTAATGGGACGGTTAAAATTAATCTCCTATCATTACTACTAGATCTCAAATATTCAATTCCTGCGGATTGGACGTTCCCATTTATGACCAATATTATATCGCTTGCGGCAGGAGATTCCAAATAAAATTCATACATATTTTCCGTAGTATTAAAAAATACTCTATCGGTTGGGGATTGGGATCCAGTTGGTCCACTATTAATAGTAGAAGGTACAGTATAAAAGTCAGCATAAATATCATTTACGCCACCACCTTCAATATAGGCATAAGTTAACATTTGATCAGCCAAAGGTTCAAACCCTAATTCTATATAAGGGGTAATCCCAGTGGTAACCGCACTATATTCTATATCTTTAGCTAAGACTGACCCATTAAACGCCACCAGCGGATCACTTAACAATCCTGGGACCATAATTTTTGTTGTTCCGGCATCTGGGATCACTGAGACCACTTTTAATTGACCAATTGTTACGGAAGGAGAGGGTGAATTATTATTAAATTGGGGAATATCCGCTTCATACATATTTAAAAAGTACCAGTCAGTGGACGGCATATATAAACCATATTCTTCTCCTCTTTTATAAGTATCGATACTATTTCGTGTATATCCTAATTGTTTAGATACTAATGTATTAATTTTTGATCCGTAGTATCCTTTAATAATAAACTCTCCTTGACCTATATTTGCTAATGGCACCGCTAATTGTGTCGTATTAGAGGCACTTATTACCTCATGATCAAGATTAAAAGTATAAAGTGAAGAATCAGTAAACATCCCGGATGATTTATCATATTTATAAATTTCTCCCCTAAAATCTAAGTATTTTGAATCTATGATGTCATTTACATTATTTATTACTAAACTAAAGGGAAAAATTACTTGATTTTTACTACTAACATATATGTATCTGTCACATGAAATGGCTTTACATGTGATGATGTTAGGAAGTCCCCATTGGGATGTTCCACCTGATACTGTACCACCCGATAATATAAAATCATTTGTTTGTAAATTACATTGAACTCCCAAACCATTAGGATGGTGTATAACATGTAAATAAGGTTTATCTAAATCTGCGACATATATTTTTTCATCTGGACCCATTTGTAGAGCACCTAAGCTTGCCCCACTAATGCTAGGTAATTCAATCATATAATCTCTTATATCCTCTGCAGTAGTATGTGTTAGATCAAACTGATAAATCTTTTCTCCTGCACCATCCGAGACATAAAATTTAGTGGAGTCAGAAGAAAATTCTAACCCATATGGACCTACATCGTATGTTATGCCTGTTAATGTAATTAAATTACTTAATGTTCCTCCAGTATCATTAAAATCTAATATATCTATTATATCTTCATCATATAATAAAGATATTAACTTACTATTATCAGGAGAGGTTTTCATATATCCTCGTGCAGTATTGTGAGTACTTCCTGTATTTGTAATAATTGGTCCACTAAGTCCCGTAGCCGATACTTTAAAACTATAATAACTTGTATCACCACTAGTATGAGTTATTACCCAATAGGCATCTTCACTACCATGACAACATGCAGTTACTTTTTCACTTACTGCCCCAGGAATAATAGTATTATTTTTACTTGTGACCGCCCCTTCACCTCCATTAAGTGTCATATCTACTATTGACCACTCGAACCCGTTTGGATTCTCCGCAAAATCAGTAGTAAAAATAAAATAGTGTGTAATAGGGGTTGCACTGATAGTGGGTTGGGGTATGATGATGGCAGATTGTGTAGAAGTACCAGAACTACTTAGTCCTGTACCATTTAACATTACAGTATTACCACTCGTATAAACAGTTTCTCCATTAGTATAAAATAAAGTTTTCCCTTCAACAGTAGACATTATGGCACAACCTTCTTGGGAAAACATAGTAGCACCCGTAACGGACACCGGTATATTACCTATTTTAATGGGGTTAAAATCTATGGATGCGTTATTACCAAAAAACCAATTAAAATTTAAATGATCATAGGTTTCTCCTGTATAGGGAATAGGGCTACATACACACTCTTCCGCCAATGTAGGAATTTTTCGTGTTCCTCTTACCGAAAATTGGGGGTAATCAAATGCCTCTAAATCTGATCTTTCTATAATAGGATATAATTCTCTTGCACATACAGGTTGCCACCCTAAATAATTTCTTTTTTCATTGCGCGCCCCTTTTAAATTATACATTTTACCTTCATCAATATATTTAATAGGAATATATTCCTCTATGGGAATGGGTTGGGAAGGCTCACTTGCATTTCCTATCATATGTAAGAAAATATCCGGGATAGATGATTTTTGTATGGCACTAAATACTGTATTACCAAAATTAGGAGAAAATCCAAGAGGCTCGATTAATCTCATATTGGATAGATTATCAGCAGCAATAAATGTAGTATTAGTTTCAATAAAACATCCACACGAAGAAGAAATACTTTGGTAGGTGGTACGCACCTCCATAGGTGGTCCAGTATTTGACCTATGGGTAGGTATTATCTCCGTATTAACTCCAAAAGGACTTAAAGAATTACCATATGTTTTTTGAATTGCCATTATCTATATATATCTTCTTTACACACAATTATGTATTAATTCACTATTATAAAATGGTCCGCCAGGCTCCCACTCTGGGTCGCCGGTAACGGTAACGGTACCTTCAAATTCATTTGAGGAGTAAATTTGTGTTATAAAAACAGTATCATATGTACTAATAAGTAAATTATTTTCTCTTTCACACTTACGATATTCATGTCTTAATCTCGATATAAAATCCACTTGTCTTTCATATTCTACAGTACCCGGAACAAAATCATCTGATAATACCTGCATTGCTTGGGTTATTCCACTAGCAATAGCGTTACAACTAGTAAATTGCGATTGAAATACTTCTTGTTGGGTTACCAATTCGTTTTGTTGTGTTGTAATATCAACTAAAAGATTATTTAGTTGCCCTTGTAGTTGGCTATTTTCAGTTTCTAAATTTAGTATTTGTTCATTTGTTTGTTTTATTGTATTAGTTACATTAGGTCCGGGATCTTGTTCATCTAATATACATAATCTCTTGAGTAATTCTTCAATTGCTTTGTTATTATTTAAAATAAGATCTTTTAAAACCTTACTTTGTGTAATTAAATTATTTATTGCATTAGTGGTGGGGAATAAAGATAATTCAGTAGCTAATACATCTACCGCTGCTTCCCCTATACTTTCATTAGTTATACCACTAACCGGACATAAGTTACTATCATTAAAATTTAATACATATTTACGATAAGGATACTTATTTTGGTGGAAAATAGTATTTCTATATAATTTCCCTGAATTATCACATCCTTCCCAAATAGTTGTCGCAGGCACTACCTGCTCTATCAAATCTAACCAATACTCCCCTATTTTATCCATAAAAACAAATAAACTATTATAAGTTAATTTACCTGTTAAATGTTTACCACAATTATTAGCCTCCAGATATAATTGGTAGAACATTAATAATGTAGGATAATTACTTATTACTTGCCTATCCTTCACATCAATGAGATTATGTAACACGATCTCATCAAAGACATCTTTTGTCTTTATATCCGCAGGATTCACATCTAAATAATCTAATGGATTAACACATACATTTATAGTATTACCGGTAGTTATCCCAGATAAACAATCCTCTCTACTTATAACTTTTAATGGTCCACTATATTCACAATCTCCTGCACAATCATCTATTGCATTCCATGTACACGCACTCACACTAGAATTCCAAATATAATCTTTTTCTATACCTAATCCCGTAACACCTTTATCGGTAAGTAATTTATTAATAGTTTCACAACATTCTTGAGTAAATCCACTAGTTTGATTGAATGTTTGTGCGGTTATCCCACTAAAAATTTCTATAGATTCTCCCCCAGTATAAGGAGTGGCTGCACTATAAACATATGTTTCTAAAAATGAAATTGTACTATCTGGTTCCTCTACTATAATACCAAATAAGTTATCCACTTCTTTATTGTTGCCTAATATTATGTTATTAGTATTACAATTATTATTTTCAATATCAAATAAGGAAATGCTACCACCTAAGGCTAACAAATCATAATAACTAGCATTAAGTGATGCGTTTAAATCAGCAGTTAAACTATAATAATCATTCTTTAGCTCTAATACTTGTTGTTCTAAAAGGGTAGTATATGTAGAACAACTAAAATTTAAACTTCCTGTGGTTGCTCCACTCAATTCTAATGTATATCCTGATAAAGTACCACCTGTATAATAGATTTCTCCTTCAAAAATAACTGCACCACCTGTTTCACATGCCGTTGGGCACTCCCCACAATTTATTCCTCTCCAAAAATTATATACATCACATTCTATTGCATTTGCGGGATCTATAGCAAAAGTGGCGGATTTAGTGTTAATAATTAAATCCGAATGATTTATATCGTAATCAGTATAACGATATTCTAGGGTGTCCCAGTATCTATTTACGGGATTTAACATTTTAGTGACTGTATAATTGTCTACACTTTCTGGATTACATGGTCCATTTGGGTACATTGTTTCTGTGGTTATACCAGCACTGGTATATACCCACGATTTTTTATTATCTATAACACAACTTAGCTGGGGTATTATACAATTATTTACTACAATGGTGTGATCTATTTCACAATCTGTTATATCTACTTTAATATTATCTATATATAGGCATACTGCACATTCATAATTTTCAATTTCTACACCAATATAAAATTGACCTAATGGATATAATTTTCTTAAATTGTCACATACACACTCATCTACTTGAAAATTAAAAGTTCTCCATTGGGGTTGGAACAATGTACTCATTGATGTAGGAGGGGGACTGAGGGTGGATAAATCATTGAATATCGCGCTTTTAACTTCTGCAACATCGGCAGTAGTTCCCGTTATAAAAATACCTGAATAGTGAGAATTAGGTGACCATTCCCAGAATGGATTATATTGTTCACAATAAGGTAAATAGGATAATGAAGAAACTATTGCATTCCCACCAGTACTATTACTATTATCTACAAATAATTTAAAATTTAATTGTAGGTCATCAATATAATTTAAATAATTATCACTAGTATCGGTAACATAATCGTTAAATTGGGTATGAATATCCTGATTCCATATATGATAACATTGATCTCTATATTGTTCAACTAATGGTAAAAACGATTCGATTTTATTAATTATTAAATTTATTTGGGTTAAATAGGTTTGACAACATAGATCTTCATACAAACAACAATCACCACAACTTATAGTGGCAGTGGAGTCATAGTTGAGTGCGGTATCATCCATACACCCAATTATATTTTCACTTCCAGTGCTTGCTCCTCCAGGATCAATAACCTCAAATTCACAACAGTCAACACAAGGAATAGTAGAATGTATGTCGTAATTAGTTGCTTCAGGTGTCATACATCCAGTAATACCAAAAACACAATTCGCTCGTGCAGCTGCTAATTCTGGGGATCCTTGCATTGGGATACTTCCTAAATCAGTAGTTATACACCATCCTTGTCCACCAAAGTCTATCCACCATTGAACGGGTACCCCTACAACTGCTTGAGTGCAACATGCTTCAGTTACTGGTTGAAAATTACCTGAACCATCAAAGATTGTATTTTGACCTTGATATGGTTGGTTACCCGGACCAAAGTACTGACCCGCCATATCATCTGGGGAAGCGAAACAAAATACACATGAAGTCACAACCGGTCCTCCCGGATCAAAAACTAAATCGCCACCATCATTCACAGTCCCTAACTCTCCAACTTCACCCTCATCTCCACCGCCGCCACTAGGACCTCCCCCTGATGGAGGACAGGCTTTGAAACAACATCCACTCCGCATTACACACTGACCATTTTCTAATACTTGGACATAATGCCCTGTATAGGGGTCATATAGGCATCCCGAAGACCCAGACACATAATTTTGAGCTCCCGAATCCGGACATCCATGAAAAGTAGGTCCATCTTTTATTGGTCCTGCTGCACCACTAGCCCCTAACATTAATCCGCCAGCAGTTTCGGGATCTAAAAATCCTTTAGCAATTAAAGCGGTTCCTATAATGGCACCTCCTATCGTTAATAATTTACTTCCTAAGTTTGGTGGTGGTTTTCTATTATTTCTTAATTCTGCGTCAAGTTTTGTCTTCGTATTTCGTAACCTACCCAATTCATAGGCTAAGGAACCTGTTTTTCTTTGTATAGTAGTAATTTGATGTGTATTCTGTTTAAGTTTAACAATTAAACTAATTTTATAAGTTGGGGATATACTCAAGTTCCCATTAACAGTTATAGATTTTTCTGAAACCTGTAATATTTGTGCAACTGACTTTATTACATTTTGTTGGTCAGCAACTTGTGCGGGAGAACTATCAATTACTTCATTATATAATGAATTAGTAATACTGTTAATTCGGTTATCATTTTCAATTATTTTATTATTATAAAAAACTATATTTTCATGTTGATTTTGATTAGTAGCTATAATCAATTGTGCATTAAGTGCATTATTACTTTCACATAATGTTAATAATTCTTGGTATTTTTTTATTTCTGCACTAACTTGCTTAAACTTAGAGTCTCTACATTTATTGATTGCAACATTATATGTTAAGATATCACTAACAACTGTGTTATTTTTACAATAATTTAAAAAATTAAATGATTGTAGTTCTGATATTTGGGTGGAGTAAGTGGTACAATCTAAATCAGTAGTAGTTTGGGTTAACGCATTTCTAATTATCTTATTTTGGGTTTGGATATCGTTGATCTTAGTGGTATACGCATCTATAGCCTTAGTCAACACATTTATATCCTCTATCACGCTATTACCCTCTAAAGTATAAGTAACATCATCCAGGTATTGATTGTGTTGGGCAGCAGCATCTACAACGGTTACATCATCAAAATTATCAGATGACCCGAGAGTATCACCCCCATACCCACCATCTCCTGAACCCACTGGGTCAACTATAGGTGGAGTGGTGGTATCATCTCCGGTACCCGTACCCGTACCCGTACCTGTTCCCGCTACTGGATCATCACCTCCGTCACCACCTCCGTCACCACCTTCATGCCCCCCAGTACCAATATCCGGATTATTAATACAATTTTCTAAATCTGCTTTTACTGAATATGCCCACTCTAATTGATTGGAGTAATCTTGGACCATCATTGTCCATAATCCACAATCTTCTTTTACTGGTAAATAACAAATATTTTGAGTGGTTATATACTCTTCATAAGGACCATAAGGACATGGAGGAGTAAAAGGGAAATAGGGAGTAAAATCTATACAATTACTATCTACAATATTTTGTATATTTCCTATTATACCATTTAATTCGAACGCCAGATTATTTAAATTGGTGTTATTAATAGATGAAAGACCACCATTAATTATTAATTGTCCATAAGTATCTTTTATTTGTTTTATCCCTAAGTCATGAGTGGTATTCAAATTCTCCACCTCTACTAGAGATCCTCCAAATGATTCACAACATTCTACATCTGGTTCTACTTGAGTTACTTCTTGTGTCCATATAGTATATTCATTGGTATTTGGATCCGTATCAAAATTCTGTAATAATAAATCACTTTCCTCCTCACTAGTGGTAAAAGGAATAAAGTTTATACAATTTATGTTAAATTGAGAAAGGTTATCAAAAACTGCGGGAAAACAAATAACTTCTGCACAACTGATTAGATTAGCTGCGTCATATTTTAACATATAATCAAATTCAATATTAACTGCACATGAACAATCTTTTACTTGGGGTAATTTAAATCCATTATAGTTTTCCGCTCCAAATACTATAGTTACATCATCTACATTCTCACAGGGTATAAAGTTACTATCGATGGCCGTTGTACCATTAGGCCCCCCTAATGTATACCCATTCAATAATGCGACTTGTTGGTACAGTGCTGATCCTGCATCACTGGGGCAAGTCCAATCTAATATTACTTTATTTCCTTCCGAATCATAGGCGAAAAATGTTAATCTTCCATATTGGTCGACTGATTCTAATACCCATACTGAAGGTGTCATTAAATTAGGATCATTAAAATAAGAATAAAGACTAGGTGGGTTAGTATAAACAGAATTATAATATCCCACTATAGGTAAAACTGAACTATATTGGTAAATGGAGGATACTTGACTAACAGTAGCATTCATATTAGTGGCAGGTAATAAGTGGGTATAATCGGTAGCCAATTCCGGTATTATATAGGTTAGTGTAGAGTGAGATAAATCTTCGGGGGTACTATCAGAAGATTCATCTATACACACATAAAATTCAATAACTTCACCCTGATAGACAATACTTTGTAGGGTGGGAGCGTATCCATGATATAAACAACAAGCAGGGCTACTTACAATCGTTTGACTAGTACAATTAACTTCGGTAAAACACTGATAAAATTCAGATGTACCATAAATTTCATTTACCCAGTCCCAAAATGCTGGAGTATTAATATCGGGGAGATTATGTTCACAATGGGCTTCTTCCCCACATTCTATACAGGGATCATCTCTATCAGACTCAGGAAAACACTCTTCATTATATTGATAACAGTGGTCGTCATAAGTAATAACATTTGGTGGCATTACATTACCCACCATTTCAAATACAACTATACCACTTCCGGTAATATCTACCGGGGGCCCAGTACAGGGATCTTCTATGGCACAAAAACCAATATCATAATACCCATCATAAAAATTAAACCATTCTCCCTCATTTTTTTTACAACAATCTTGTATCCCAGTAAAATTTTGTTTAAGTCCATTATTATCTGTAAAATAAATAAATTCATCTAATTCTACTACTTCATATTCCTCACATTGTACAATTCCTTGCGGGTCTCCTAATTCTTCTTCGGTGGGTGTTATACAAATTTCTAAAGTTTTATTTAAAAGGCCGTGGCCTGGGATATGTTCTTGTGAACTGACTTCTTGACCATATGCGGTTTCTGCGTTTATTAAATTGCTTTGGATGTCTGCCCATTCCGAACTATATTGTAAATAGGAATTTTCTGCAATTAAAAGTGAATAATTATCAAATGCTTGTTGGGCTGCCTCATAGGCAATTTGTAAGGTAGTTTTACCATTTTCTTGTAATGGGGTAGGTAAAATAGTATATTCTACATCTAAACATTCAGAAATTGGTTGGTACCCGCCGGTCGCACTATTATAGACTATTTCAGTTGTATAGATATCAGTATTATCAGGAACACTATTAAAAATTCCATAATTATAATTAAAAAAGGCGTTAGATTTAGTGGTGGTGGTAAATAATTCTATATTAGTTTTTCCGGTAAAATTAGGTATATAACATTTACTAAAATAATTTAAATATTCATTACCACCATCATAAGGACCTAAATGAGGATTATTTCCTCTTAAAATAGTAACTCCGGCCCCATTACCAAAAGTTTCTCTATACCATCCGCCATTTTTTTGAAAATACATTTCTTGTATTATTCCTTCTTGAATTGGTGAGTTAGTTAGGGTAGTTCCGGTTGTTCCACTATCAGGACCCGAAATGAAATCTGTAATCACTAATGTCCCGTTGGGTGGTGGTAATGGGAATCCATCATCATCATAAGGTATATTTGTAGTATCTACATCTCCAGTATAAAGATATAGTAGATCTTTTATTTTATTCATATCTAATGGTTCATCTACTACTACAATATATTCATTGAAATTAACCAACGCTTCGGGTGCACCAATAAATCTAAATAAAAATTCTATGGCTTTCCTGGTTCCCTTACTTTTCCAAATCCATGCTATATTAAGGATCAACCTTCTATATAATTCATTATCCATTCCTATGGCTGAATAATTTGTAGAAGTACCACTAAATTCTCCTCCTATGATAGGAGAAGGTAATAAAGTTTTACCTATATTAACATCTGTTACAAAAGTAACAGGATCTAATCCTAACATAAATGAAAGATCTTTAATTAAAGCATCAGGAATATTATTTTTCTTATCATAAGTTACAGTATGGGCAAATTTAATTCCATTCATATACTTTTTAACATCATCAAATGCAACCCCATAAATTCTTAATAATTTAGTTGCTTTTTCTCCATCTAATAATATATTGTTACCATCTCCTCGGGGTATAGTATCAAAACTACTAATTGCTTCTGCAGTATATTTTCTAACAATAAGATCAGTTTGAGCGGCATCAAAGTTCTCCCCTATGGTATTAAGAGTATTTAAATATGAAATATAAAATCCATCGAAAAAATTAAGATTATAACCATCATCTAAGATAGGAAAATTTAAAATTTCTTTTATAATAACAATTACTCCACTATCGGTAATTTGTGGACCAATAATAATACTTTTATAAGCTGGATAAGTTTCTCTATTTAAAAGATTACGTTGTAAAGTATTAAGTTTAGAAAAAAATAATTCCCTTTGCGTTTCGTTAGGTTTAATAAAAAAGGGAATTGACGCATCTATAGGGGTAAAAAGAAAAGAAAATTGTGGTAATATAATTCCCGTAAGTTCAGGAAAAGGATTGCCGTCTACTACTAACTCCATATCGGAATTGGTGGTTTGGGTAGTAGGAATAATACTCTTTATATTTTTAACTATACCATTATGTTCTATAGTATAATATGTGTGTTGAGTAGTGAAATTTCTTAAAGGATTAGTGGGGGTTTCGGTTCCTGTTATACCTTCTTGTTCCGTATACTTAATATTATATGGGTTAACAAAATATCTACTATTAATGGTAAATGTTGATTGGTCTTGTACCACATCATAAACATAATTAGTAATATTATTGCCGATTACACTCCCCACTTTATTATCAACATATATTGCGGCAGGCCATTGATCTTGAATATCTTCCAGTGATGCTCTAATTAATTCAGAGGCTGACCCATACCAAATATATGTAAGGGGGTTACTTAAATCTAAATTTAATTCAGTTTTTAGATTCCCTAATATTTGTATATCACCACTATTGGGGGCTACATCCTCTAAAGTATAGAGTTGGGATTTTGTTCCCTGTGTAAAAACAACATTTGGTTTAGGGTCCAGATTGGTGGAAATAGTGAAATTTCCATTGGTAAACAACGCAGTTCCTCCATCACTAGTAAATTGTAAACCTACTAGGTCGGGACTAAAATTTCTATATTCTATATTATCATTAAAGAATATCCTTCTCGCATAACCCGCAACTTTAATTCTATCATTTGTATTGTTTGCCATTTATTTTTTAACTAACAGTTGTATCCGTTACATTATCAAATCCTTTAGTAGTATCTATAATAGATTTTTGCTCTCTAATTTCAAATAATGGTTTACCGGTAAACTGATTTTTTACTTCATATAAGTTATATTGTTTATAAATTTCATTATCAAAATTGTATATAGTATAAATACCATCCTCTAAAGATTTTGATTGGTTAGAATAAAGGGCGTATGCCAATGTTTCATGATCATATTCAACCATTTCTATTTCCAACATTACAGGATCAAAAAATGTATTAGTTATAATAACTCTTTGTTGTGGTTGCCCTATATCAGGAAACGCATTTGGGTTGACTGACGGTGACGATGCAGGGGTTACTGTACAAAAAGTCGTATTAGAATTATCATTAAGAGACCATGTATCATTAGTGTTTGCCCCTCCAGATGCTGGGGTAATAGGTAATGCTCTATTATTAGAGGTGATAATAGTATAAAAATTAGGTAATTTAACAGTGGGATTTAAAGTATCTAGATATTCTATTCTATATCCTACTAAATTACCATTTTCAAATCTATTTTCATCATCTACAGAAATAGTATTTATGTCAAAAACTAATCCTTTAATATCCGGTAAATCCGTTAAAACACCACAATTAATGATTTGAGTTCTTATTTGTTTGGGTCGTATTATAACATTATAAAATCCTTTTGACCCAAATTTTTGGGTTGGTAATTTTAAAGTATATAATCCACCTAATACCTCGGTACCCACATTGGGGTCCATTGCTGGAACTAAAACTTCAGCAGGATTTAAAGATTGTAATGTTAAAGACCCTAAATCTTCTCTATCCGGACTATAACAATATAATATTTCTATATCATCTACTGTTGGGTCTGCCGGTCTTATTGTTCCATAATTTCCTGTTGCCATTTTATTTATTTTTAATTTCTATTATTCATTACTTATATACCCACCTCTCATCGTATCAATATCTTGAGTTGTTTTTAATTCGGAGAGAATAGCGTGCCTTTCAAAAATATCCGCTACTCCTCTATTAATAAATACATCACTACTAATTTCTGGCTTAAAAACTATCCCTAAAAGTTCTTCTTCTTTCACTAACGCAGCCAATGATAAATTATATTGTCCCCAGCCCCCGTTATTGGTGGTAAACATAGTTTTATTTCCTAAATTAGAATCACCAAATTCATTTTCAAATTTAATAAATTCATTTTTATATGTTATATACTCCACTCCTGTATTAGTAATATCATTAATATCTGAACCTATTTTATATCTTATGTGTTGTGGATTTTCATCCATAACACCACTAAATATATTTTTTTTATCTCGGGATACATTCAACCCTGGCGTATATATAGGTAAATTAGTTTGTGGGTTTATCCTTAAAGAAGACATTCCTTTTAATTGATTGTCTAAGGTTAAACCTGTAGATGTTATTGGTGCCGTATAATAAAAATCAACAGGATATCCAGGTATTCTACCATCCACCATAGGGTTAAAATCCAGCGGTTTTGATGTGTCATAAGGTGTTTTTGGTGTGAAATTTAAATCCGTAAATATACCCAAATCATCGTAATTTTGTTTTAAAAAAACATTAACATTAATGGTATTAGGTATTTTTTGTTGGGTGGTGTCCAAAATAAACTTACCATCTCTATCTATTTTATAATCAGGTATTTTATCATAATAATAAAGTGGAGAATTAGTATCAACCACTGTTTTTCCATCTGCATCAATACTAATTAGAGATTCAGGAATGTTCCTAACGGTATAATTTTCTAAATTTATTTCTACTTCTATATATTCCATCTTATTCTATAAATATTTTAAATATTAATTTGCCAAAAAGTAAATGTTGCGATATCGGTACCTGTTGGGTTTAAATTTATTCCTCCATTGGTTGGGGTTTGTTTTGTATTAGGTTCAAATCTATATTTATACAACTTATCTGTAGTATCATATTTTAATACTACTTTAACATACAATATTCCATCTTCTCCATCTAAATCGGATAATTGGACATTATAGGGGTCTGGTGTTTTTGAAGAGGCTACTGGTGTTGATGTCCCATTGGCAGCATTATTAAATATCGCAGCCATATACATTGTATATTCTTGATTAGGAGCATTATCTACTAAATCTTTAAACCAATATAGATGATAACTTTCATGTACTAAATCTGGTTTTAAAACAGGATCACCTATCATAAAACTAATAGGGCATTCATTAATGGGTTTAACAAATCCTTCCTCATTTTTTTGATCTGGACCTAATTGGGTGTATATGTCATTAAAAAATAATACTGTATTTTCTGCACTTATAGGGGAATCATAATAAACGAACCTTAAAAAACTAAATATAAATCTATTAGTATTACAAAATATGTCATCATAAGAAAAATTTACATCTGCGTAAACACCGGGACCATTAGCACCAGTTTGCCATCCTCTATACAGGGGAGCATTGTTAGCTACACTATCAGGCATCCAAAAATTTAGATTTATTTTATAAGATGGAATAATATCCCAACTATCATCAGCAGGTCTAAATATTATTTTTTTATAATCTATAATAGGATTTATTGACTCTTCTTTGACTTTGGGTATTAATTCGTGCTCTATTACTTCTGCATTATCTATAGGAAAAAATTTAGTTCCTAGTGGTATATTAATACTACACCCACTTAAACCAAAATTACTTAATAATATTTTTTTTCTTTTAACAGTCATCAGTTATATCTTTTCTATCTAATATATTAAAGTTTACACATGCCCCAGCAGTATCTCTTTTTCCTAAATTATAATCTCCATAAAAATGTATAAATCTCATATCTATCTCTAATTCTTCATGCCTAATAGTGCTAGTTAGGAGCATCTCATGTAGTACTTGACTAAACCCTGCTCCCCAACTACCCGCATATGGTGGGAAAAAATGATTAAGGGCATCTTTTTTATTATAAAAACAAGGTGGTGTTTCGATGGGGTCATTAGTATTACTACACTGAGCAATTTTATTTACATGTGGGCCATATGCCTGTGGTCCAGTACTCCATAATCCCACTAATCCATCATAATCTAATATATTTTCTAGGGGAACTTTTCTTATTATATTTAAATCGAGTGTTCTTCTAGGCCCATAATCTAAAAAAGTAGGATCTTTCATTAATTTTGGGAAAATTGATTTTTCTGAAGGTATTTTAATCGTTTTAGAGGTTAAATAAAAATCGCACGGAGGATCTTGTCTCATCCAATAAAATCTTTCATCAATATGTATATAATGTGCACCACTTTCAAATGGATAATCTACTCCTTTACCTAGAGGGTCTATTTCCCCTATTTCTAATAATCTTCTCCACCTAAATACATTTGGGGACGGTTGTTGGGCATAAGATGGTACTTCATAATCATCTTTTATCTCTTGTTGTGCGGCGGGATCACTAATATTATACTGATTAAAAATTGTTTGTAAATCTAATAAAGGATTAATCACACTACTAAATTCTCGAATCTGTAATTTAATATGTGGGCGATAAATATATCCTTCATTCTTATTACCTAATGTCTCGCCCTCCACACTACAAGGACAACCATCAAAAGATACAATTACCTCATCGGTATCTTGTAATACATCATGTAAATCATGATTACCAGTAAAAAGACTAATGCTTTGTACTGAAGGATTAACAGTATCAATATAAGTTAATCCAACCTCAATACATGCGGGTTGTTGAGTTAATCTATTTGTAAAACATATATGAATGTCTGATTGGACTTGTGGAAAATCACTTACGCTTAAAGCCTGCGCCGCAGTAAACAGTATATTGTCACCTTGATCCCCTCTATAAGTTCCTGTAATAGTATTATTAATAACATTAGAGGATGCAATAGTTTCTAAATTTTCTCTATAAATTGTATTTATTCTGTGATAAACTTCTTCCAACCTTCTTTCTAATAATTCGGCCTCATTATATTCTACAATATCCCCAACGAAATCATTATCTGATTCATCAATATTTTCATACCATATACTACTACTATAATCTGGGTCTCCTATTGCACGAATATTATAATTTAAACTAGTATTTTTTTCAGTTAAAAACCCTCCTTTTATTTTTGTCCAAAATCTATCTTTAATATCTGCAGGTAAATTAGCTTGTTGTTCTAACCAATATTGGGCATTCTTCGTGGTTAAATCGGCATCATTGTCATTTTTAACAATCGTTAAATATATTTCACTCAATGGTCTGCCCAAATTATCTACTATACCATCTACATCAATATCTTTAATAAAATTAAATGCTGCAATATTATCCTTAAAATAATTTACCCCAAATGCTGCCGGATATATATCATAATCTGTATATGCGAATGTGAGTGCTTTGAAATTTCTAACATAGTATTGAGATATAACTCCTTGTGTTATTCTTTTAAAAGTAGATGAAAGAGTAAAATTAATATCTGTTGCATCAATATTTAATACAAATATTCTTGCGGTATTATTACCATTTTGATCTCCTAATTTAAAAACAGAAAATTCTCTTGTTGGTAACGCTAAATTTCCTCCGGTATTATCTATAAAGTTATATAATTTAATCGTATCATTAGGTTGTAACCCATGATTTATGGGTGTTTGGAATGCCACATAATTAGATCCATTAAAAGATACCCCTAATTGAGTTATTATGGGAATACCAAAAACTATGGGGGCTCCTCCCCGCACTAACTGAAGAGTAACATCAATAGAGTTGGGGTAAGTTAATTTTAACATGTAATTAGGTTTTCCATCTGGGTCCAACATATTTAATCTATCGAAACTAGGATCAAAAGGGAAAAATTCACATAACGAACTTTCATTATCTCCTACTAATTCTAATTCTTCATTGGGTATATCATTAATATATCCAACCCATCCATCTTTTTCAAATATGTCATATCCCGGAATGGGTTTCGCAATAATGTTATTTACATTATTTTTATCTATTGCAATTTTAACATTTTCATTATATAAGGGATTAGAAACTATACAATTTATTTCCCCATAAAATCTATATATAGTACTCGCTTTTCTTTCTTTAAGAAATTGTTCATATTGACTTAAGGTAGTATCAATATCATTTAAAGGTAGTGGTTTATTAGTATTTTTTATATTAAAATCTAATGTTGTATTTACATTTACTGCCTCAGCTGATCTTGATTTGTTTAATAATATTTTAGTATTTTTATCCATTACCTATAAATATTTAAGTAGTTAATTCTACACTTATATACCCTTCATTAGGCGCATAAGAAGAAGTACATGCTTGAGTTATTAATTGATTTGGGTTATTTAAACCATTTGTAGTTGATGATTTTTCTACTTCTAGAGTATATATCCCCGCGGTTAATGGAACGGTCCATGTTTTGGTATGTGGTGCTTGATTTTGAATGGGACTTAGATTAGTAGTGATAAAGTAAGGATATGTGTTAATACTTGTTTCCATTACGGTATTAGGTGCAACTACAATAGATCCTTGGAAATGAGGCATTAGGAGTTGACTACCTGTTGAGTTATAGAGACTAAAGTGGCCCAGAGTAGCTTTACATACTCCACCCAGTGGGGGTGAGGTATTTTGAATATCGGTATCGGCGGTATCATTATTTATTTTAAGTGTTAACATACCTCCAGCTGGGTTAGCAATCATTATCCCCATAACTAACATATCACCAGCTGGGTATTGTGCGGGAAAATCACTATTAGTCATTAAACATAAACTACCAGTAGTAGTGGGTGTACAATAACTATTTCCTCCTTGCTGCGCAATTATAATGTTAGTGGACGGGTTGAAAACATAATTATTTATATTGGTCTGATTACTTCCAGTGTTACCTGCAGGGTCTGGATCCGCAGGGACGGAGGTGGTACCAGCTCCTGGTTGCGCATTTCCTCCAGTTGACGTAGCACCACCAGAAGTAGAATCTGACGCAACCACCGTTTGACCTAAACATGTCCTATAAATACTATATGGGTTGGTTACATTATTATTTATATTATTTTGGTTATTAATAGTTTCAGATGTCGCATTATCGGATTGCCCCACTCCTTCTAATGTAACTGCATTTATTTTATCAGCAAAAAACTTACCTACTGTTTTATGTAGGGCCGTTCTTCCCGGTACCAACCCAAAATATAAATAATATGGTGTTTGACTTCTACTAAATTTTATTCCTTTTATCTGTTCTAATCCATTATCACCCGAATTTTCTATTATTATATCGTTGAGCCCATGTGTATCATCTGGGTTAATAAAATCTACCCCTTCAAATCCTGATACTGTGTGAGCATTAAGACCAAACATTTGACCCATATTAATAAGAGGAGAATTATCAGAATTAGGGAAATTTACCATACCACTAGTTTGACCGGGAGCCAATCCATAAAAATAGTCAGGAGTAATACTCCCTATTACTTCCCAGTCACTATTATAACTATAATATCCACAAGCATCTCCAGGGACGAAAAAATCTCCATCATCATATTCAGATACATACATCTGGTTTCCTTCCGCAAACGTATATACCCGTTGTGGGGATTCTTGTAACTTCATTTCTTCATAGGTTTGATAATCATTTTCAAAAACATTGGATCCCGGACGCATATAATGTGGATCTAATAGTGTGTTTTTGAATCCATTAAATCTCTTACAAAAATATTCTCTAACTTCTGGTTCATGTATAAATCTCATATAACAAGTATCGATTTCAACACCTATATCATTTTTGTCGATAGAAGTTACCCCTATTTGGGACCCATTGACTGTAGCAGAAGCATTAAAACATACTGTCGCAATACACCCAAATTCTACATATGCACTTAAGTTTATGGATCCTTCTTTATCTTTATATTTATCTATTGTAAAATTAGGCTCATTACCACTCATTTTATATTTAACTGCTTCATATGATACACCATATGTGGTGGGTGGGATTGTGTTCATTATAAAGGGTGCGTCATCAATATCACAGAAGGTGCTACTACCCAATTCCATTATAGTGGTTGGTAACATAATATTAGCTTTATATTCATTATGATTAAAACTTTTATCCCCATCAGTCCATTGTCCATCATCCAGTAGTTTTGGTGGTGGCACAATAGGTGTATAAAATATTTCATGATTAAACCAGGTTACCAATCCATGAGAAATTAATACTTTATAATCATCTACCCCAGGTAAAGGAGAATACCAATTAGTGGGGGGGTCAAATATCCACTCCCCCAGAGCACCAGTTACCTTACTACAAGGACAAAATAAGTTACATGCTCTTACCCCATTACTTCCACAATCAGGTTCACACCCAGGATTGGTTATACAGTAATAATGCCCATTTTGTCCACCATTACCTATATATCCATTACTGATGGGTGGGTCTAACCCACCTAAGCTTGATGGGTTATCGGTTGGATCATCTTCAGGTGGCTCAATACCACTTTGGTTTGCTTCCTTTAAATAACTTTCTGGAACATACACGGCAGGACAATCTAATGTTTCTTTAAAATATTCTTCCCTTTCCAACATATATGTCATGTTACATATATTTTTATTCAACGCATTTCCCCCTACATTGACCCAACTATCTTGACCAAATTGACCTTCAGTTAATATATAATTTGGTTCTCCATATATGCCGGTTTCGGTTTTTTCTTCTTGATGAATCGTTATTGAAGGGTAACCATTCATAAATGTTTGTAATGCAACAAAACTAGTAAATTGTATCACACAAGGTGAGTCGTCATCATTTTTACCTTTAAGTTGTATCGCTTTAGCTGCCGATAAGTAATCTTGTGCTGCACTACTTGCCTGAGACCCATACCAATGGGTTGTAATATCTGATTCCATTTGGAATTTACACCCTGAATCAGTAATTAAAGGTGAACTATAGGCAGGTTTTTCGAGCTTAATTCTATGAACAATAAAGCCCGAATCGTTTCCTTGAAATGTTTCCTGAAATATGGTTGGTATTCCTGTCCACCATGATCCTCCCCTCCACCACTTATCACGGGCCTGGGCGGTTTTTATTTCATCTATTTGTGCACAGTTAAATTGACAAAACTTATCCTTTTTAATTTGTCCAAATTTTCTTCCTCGTTTTTTTAACTTATATTTTCTTTTAATTAAGGGAAAATATAATACCCCTCCTACCCAATCATTATAAAAATCAAATTTTAACATCCTTAACCAGACCGCAACTGGCTCTAATATACATGCTACCCAATCTTTTAATATACGTATTTGAGGACCACCACAATTTTTACACACTATATCCATATCTGAATTGTCGGTCGCTCTAATCCCTAAATATGTTTTATTACAATCGAGACCTATAAAAGGTTGTTTAAACAATGTATGTTGGAATACAAGGGTTGGGTTTTCAGCACATTTTAATTTTATTAATGGTACCTTAATACAACATAATCGACAACATGTACCATCGGGTGCTCCCTGTGATATATTGGTGAATGCGGGGGAATTACATTCACCCCCTGAGCTACACGTCTTGGTAACTGAAGAATATCCCTTACCTGCGGTAGTGCTATAGTAACCCTTACATCCTGGTTGTCCGTTTGTATCTTTAGGTGGACAATTATAAGTCCCCATCGTTGTACTACCAGCACCACTACAAGACCTACAACACGTATGGTGTCCCCCGGCATTTGGGTTTATTGCGCCCGGACAATAAGAACTACAATTGTTACATAAAAGAGGACCAAATATACATTTCCAACCTAATTCAATACCAAACTCCGCTTCTCCATCACATGTACTGTTGGCCCTACATTTACAACAACCACTGGGGCAATTGGGTAAATTACCACAACCATGTGG
>Ga0098040_1000229_pt1 | contig 26864 bp, 47 predicted proteins | sample 7_EtaG_FD_75065 | JGI IMG/M metagenome (GOLD analysis project Ga0098040, IMG submission 75065) | Marine viral communities from the Subarctic Pacific Ocean - 7_ETSP_OMZ_AT15161 metaG | ecosystem: Environmental > Aquatic > Marine > Oceanic | place: Pacific Ocean | collected 2015-01-08
GAGGGCCCCCAAATTAAGCATGCATTGGAGATGTACGAAAGTCGTCTGAAGGCCGTTTCGTTTTTAAGATATGAGGAGACTGGCTATGTCCAGGCCCCGTATGAGCCTATAACCAAAGAGCGGTACGAAGAGATGGCCAGTAAAACCACCCCAGTTACAAAAATTGAGACAGATAAGGCAGGCGCCGGAACTAAATTTTGTGATGGGGACAATTGTACTTTGTGAGGTGTACTTTGAAATTAAATCATTTGCTGCCCAACTATTTGAGCAAAGGCCGCTGTAAAGGCGCCAAGCAGCATTTTTGGCTACCAACTGGCACCATTGAGGCAAAGTTGGGCGATAATGTTGCTATATGTCTTTTTTGCAAGCATTGCAGCAAAAGAGAGTGGACATTTTTAACACACAACGAATATAACACACATAAGGGAGTTATTGACAATGCGATTGAAACCAATGAATCGTCACTTGTTAATCGAGTTAATCGAACTTGAACAGCAAGAGACTGACCTAGGTATTTTATTACCAGAAAACTACAAGCCTACACTTGATCATCATGCTGCTGTGCGACTACTCGATAGTGCCGGCGACTGTACTCAAATTGGCAACCTTATCATCGGATCAACCTTTATAGTCAATCGATCGATGATTGAGGAAGTGGGTTTCAATGGTAAAAAATACCACGTTATTTTAGAAAATCATATAATTGGGCGCCTTGACACGTAGTTTTACTAGTTAATTATGTGAAAGAACTTTGTCTAGTGGCCATAGGGTTGAATATCGGGCTTATAATGCTTGGAATTGCTATGAGCAGCCATACCCTCACCATTGTGGCATTCGCATCAGCATCTCTTTGCTTTTTAGGATATAGGTCTAGATCGAAGAATGAGTGACACTGATTATGTTTCGAAGGTGGTAATCTTAAGCAAGACAAATCGTTTCCTCATCCTCCGCCTCTCGATGAACGAGAAATACCTTGGCCAATGGGATCTCCCGGGCGGGCATCTAATTGTTGGCGAAAATCCAGAAGATGGACTTATCAGGGAGACATACGAAGAGACTGGCCTGATTATTAAGAATCCAACAAAAATGTATGTTGAAGGCAAAGTGACATTTTATTTTACGAAAATGCCAGTTGGGACAATCAAATTAAGCGAAGAACACGATAAATATAAATTTTTAAGACTAGAACAGATAGAAGACTACGATATTTCTGATAAATTTAGGAGAGCAATTAATAAAGCATTTGATCTTATTACTATTTAAGTAATGGAGGTGTGAATATTTGCGGTATATAATATTGCTTTTGTTTTCTTTGGTGGGGTGTACCCCAGCTAAGATATACGAGCAGGCTCAAGAAACAGAATTAGTAGAAGAATATGAGGTGATTCAGATTGGCCCACCACAGAGGCATGGTCAATGGTACACTGTTCCTACGGTGCACATCTGCAAGAGTGCACCGGTTACAAAGAGCAGGGTGCAATTATCCCTTAATTATTGGAAAAAATTGGGGTATAATTTTGGTAAGATTTATGATAACGTCGACTGTTTGATGCTTGAAGATCTTACGGGAAAAATAACAATCAGCTTGCCTGATAACACTTTTGTGGGACCGAATATGGCATTAACCAGGACTCTTATAGTTAATGATACAAGAGAGATATTGACCGCAAAGATATACATCCACAGAATGTATGCGACCACGGAGAGGGTAGTGGAACATGAAATCGGCCATGCAATTGGTTGGAAACATTACTACAGAAAATATCATATGATGCATCCGTCATGGCAATATGGTGGCCACAATGCATCGGGGCTTAAGCGGGAGGCCGATTGAAGAATCACGTATATGAATACGATAAATTAATAATTGGAAACGACTTATCTGCATTGCTGTACGCATATATCAATAACATACCGGCTATATATACAGATCCAAAAGTATATCATTTTTTTGAAGCGTTTGATGTCGAAACCAAAGCAGGCCAAATTGCAGCAAACATAGAGACACAAGTTCTTAGAGTGCCGCACGGTACCGAACCAGCTGGTATTTCGAAACAAATAGTTTGGGCTAGATTGATTTATTTGCTTTCTCTTTCTGGCCTTCTGCCCTTGTCGGACAAAGCGCGCACAATTCGCATAGAAGATGAGAACACGCTTAGGGTCTCGACCGAATATTCGAGATTTGTAAAGTTTAAGTTTGGTGAGCTTCTGGTTTTTCATGATGACAATATTGAGGGGCTTCCTACTCGAAAACAAGAGGCAAAATACGAGGTCTTAGACTGGATGAGTGTAAAGTCTGGCACAGTGCATGCCTTTGACAAGATAGAAACGAAATCAGACTTTGTGAGATGTGTGTATTTTTACCCTTCCAGTCGAATTGATGGAAATCACGACTTTAAGGATCTTGTGGCCATATCTTACTTATCCGAAGCCCAGCTCCAAGATTTTAATTACTCCGACACATACGCAAGATTTAAAATTGAGGACTTAATGCGAACACACGGTATCCGCGGAAAAAAGAACGGCCGCCAGTCAAAAGATCCTTCGTCGTCGCGACACCTAGCAATTAAGGTTGAAGCAACAAAAAGGGAGTTAAAGGGTTTTTCAAGTTTAGAATATCTTTCGCCATTTGAGAGTGTCAAAATTATGAACCTCGATGCTGAAAATTTAATTTCTCACACATCAGACGATAAAGCCTACATGGCAAAGCTGGTTGAGCAGTTCTATGGAAAATCGCGATAAAAAAACTTTTCACTTGGCGGGGATTATTCCCGTTGCTGGTAAGGAATTGGATTTCGGATTCGAGTGGTCTGATTGTATGATGCCGATTGCGCCAAGCTACACAGCTGTCGAGCGCGCTGTGGTGGAGTGCGCCTGGGCCGGTTGTGAGACAATTTGGGTTATCTGCAATGATGATGTGTCTCCGCTGATACGGCATAGGGTAGGCGACTTCATTCTTGATCCCGTTTGGGCAAATAGGACCTTTGACAGATTCCCGAGTGAAAGTAAAAAAATTATACCCATATTTTATGTGCCAATTCATCCGAAGGATAGGGACAAGCGAGATTCGCTGGGCTGGAGCGTTTTGCATGGAGCCCTCACTGCGTTTAAAATTGCAGCAAAAATGAGTAAATGGCTGATCCCTTCACGATACTATGTCGCTTTTCCGTATGGCGTCTATGATCCAAAAATTTTGCGACAACATCGAAAGAAAATATCTAGCAACGAGCCTTTTTACTTATCATACAACAATAAAACAATTCGAGATGGAGAGTATTTAGGATTCACATTTGATAAAAATGATTTTGTTAAATTCAGGAGAGTTGTGCGAGAGGGCACCGGCTTTTGGGACCCCAGCAGTGACCGTCGTGATGGACGATATCCAACAAAATCACTGCCGATCGAAGAAAGATACTCTGCAAGACATTTTACGCTTGACAAAATCTTTAATTGTGTTATATTAGATAATGTGGAGGTAATAAGGTTACCGTGGTATTTCAATATTGATTGTTGGGATCGATATTGTAATTATATGGGCTCGAAAGAGCGAGAACTAGTTATTAAACCAACAAACTTGCTTAAAGCAAGAAAATTAAATTCAATAGGAGAATATACATATGAGTACGACAGCTAACAAAAGAACCAAGGCCGATGTTGAAAAGGATTTGGCCAAGGTCGAAAACAAGCTTACTTGGCAGACAGAGAGGCGAAAGAACACGCTTAAGCGCGTCGGAGAGATGCGTAAATGGCTTATGGAATCAGCTCCTCCTCCCAAGTGGGACTGGCTGAAGATGAGGACGGAAATTGTTGCTCGTCTAGACGAAGTGATCGAAAGGAGTTAATGATCATGAGAACTTTTAATAAACTTTCTCTGCAATTGACGGCAGAAGAAGTGAAGGCGGCCATCGAAGATTGGGTGCGCCGCGATGATGAACACGTAGCAAACCACTTGCGCGACAACCACTGCTCAGTTTCCATGGGTCAGGTTGAAGATGCGCAAATCTTTCAACTCGATATCGCTGGAGAGTTCGTTGCAGCAACAGAAGAGTAAAATTCCATTCGTGGGTCTCCACGCGCATAGCGTGGCAGGCTCTATCTTTGATGCAATTGGCTATCCGCAAGAACATATGGACTTTGCGTATGAAAATGGCAGCGATGCATTAGCATTGACCGATCATGGAAATATGAACGGCTTGGCTTATCAGGTTTTGCATGCGAAGAACATGCAAAACCTAGGAAAAGAGTTCAAGCCTATATATGGTTGCGAGGCTTATTTTATTGATTCTATCGCGAAGTGGCGCGAAGACTACGAAAAGGCGATGGAGGATAAAAAGAAACGCCGAGCACATGCCAAGGAGGATCAATCTGGTGCAACAATTGAAGATGAAGACGCAAGCAAAAAGGCGATTAAAAGTATTCTTAATCGTCGCCGTCATCTTGTTCTTTTAGCTCAAAATCAGACTGGGTTGAATAATATTTTCAAACTGATCTCTGAGAGTTATAAGGCTGAGAATTATTATCGATATCCTCGCATGGATTACGATTTGCTGGCAAAATACTCTGAGGGCGTCATAGCCGCCTCTGCCTGCTTGGGCGGGGTATACGCCGGAAACTACTGGGAGAACCGGGAGAATGGCGCAGAGGCCGTCTTAGGCGCCATGCGCGAAACGACGCGCGAAATGGTAGCCATTTTCGGTGATCGCTGGTACGGCGAGTTGCAATGGAATAATATCCCAGAGCAGCATGAGCTAAACCAATACATCATTAAGATGCACGAAGAGTTTGGCATTAAGCTAATTTCTACAGCCGATAGCCATTATCCTAACCCGGATGCTTGGAGGGATCGAGAGCTTTATAAGCGTCTTGGCTGGCTTGGTAAGAGTCGTCCAGATTATGAAAGCACAGAACTTCCTGCGGGAACTGAGGCCATTGGGTACGAACTGTATCCGAAAAATGGTGACCAGATGTGGAAGGCATATAAAGACTACTCAGATCAATGCAGCGTTGAGTACGACGACGACACGGTGATGGGCTCAATTACTGAAACTTATAGGATTGCACATGAACGAATATCTACTTTTTATCCTGATAACACTGTGCGTTTGCCTGATTTTGTGGTCCCTGCAGACCTGACAGCAACGCAGGCGCTGACCCGCCTAAGCATTGACGGGCTTAAGTCTTTTGACCTACACGCCGATCAGGAATACATCGATAGGCTGAAACACGAATTGCACGTCATTAATGATCGAGGATTCAGTAAATATTTCCTTACAATGAAAGCAATTTCGGATAGGGCATCGGGCATGATGTTGACTGGCCCTGGGCGCGGCTCAGCCGCTGGTTCACTAGTTGCATATGTTTTGGGAATTACGCAGATTGATCCAATTAAATATGGCCTGCTGTTCTCTCGCTTCCTTCGATCAGATGCAACTGATTATCCCGACATTGATTATGATGTTGCTGATCCCATGTTGCTGAAAGAGAAATTGATTGAAGAGTGGGGCGAAGACACTGTTGCCCCTATTTCAAACTGGAACACGTTGCAGCTTCGTTCTTTAATTAAGGACATTTCGAAATTTTATGGAATTCCATTCACAGAAGTTAACCCAGTGACCGGTCGCATGCTGCATGAAGCCAAGGCGCCAGCAAAGAAGAAGCACGGTATTAAGGCCGGCGTTTACAATCCAACGTTTGAAGAGGTGATGGAATTCAGCACTTCGCTTCAAGCATTCCTGAAAAAGTATCCGCATGTCAAAACTCATGTTGAAGCTCTTTACGGACAAGTGCGATCGTGTTCCCGCCATGCGGGTGGCGTTGTGGTCGCAGAGAATCTAGATCAGTACATGCCGCTAATTAATTCCGGCGGCATACGACAAACTCCATGGAGCGAGGGTCAAAACGTTCGACATCTTGAGCCCATGGGATTCATCAAGTTCGATATTCTTGGGCTATCTACGCTAAGAATGATCGAGGGGTGCATCGAACATGTGCTTCGTCGCCATCACGGCGTCGAGAATCCGACATTTGCACATGTGAGTGATTACTACAATCAGCATCTGCATCCAGATGCCATTGATCTTAACGACCAAAAAGTTTTTAGTAATGTGTTTCATAAAGGCAAGTGGGCGGGAATATTTCAATTTACTGAGACTGGCGCCCAAGACTTCTGCAAGCTGGCAAAGCCGACCAGTCTAATTGATATTTCGGCCATCACTTCGATATATCGCCCGGGCCCATTGAGTGCCGATGTCGATAAACAATTTGTCGAAGCGAAGGAATCTCCGCAATATATTAGGTACCTATCCGAAGAAGTGCGAGAGATTACGGAAGAGACGTATGGATTTTTGATCTTTCAGGAACAAATTGCCCTGCTAGCACACAAGCTGGGGAAAGATTTAACCCTCGATGAGGGGAACCTGCTCCGTAAGCTACTTACTAAGAAAGGGACAGGCAAAGGCAATGAGGCGAAGACGAAGATTTATGAAAAGTTTATGCAAGGCTGCGGCGAAAAAGGCATGCAGAGAGTGGATGCCCAAAAACTATGGGACACTTTTGAGTATTTCTCTGGGTATGGTTTTAATAAATCACACGCTATCTCATATTCGATCTTGTCGTTTCAGTGCGCATGGCTGATGAATTACTATCCAGTAGAATGGATGGCAGCATTTCTTGACAAAGAGCCCGAGAGCAGAAAAGAGAAGGCAATCAATATTGCCAAGCAGCATGGCTTTGAAATTGAGACGGTCGACATTAACCGCTCTGGTATGGTGTGGGAAATTGCAGCGAATGATAGTACGCTTGTTCAGCCTCTGAGTTCTATTAAAGGGTTGGGCGAAAAAGCAATTGAACAAATTATTAACCACAGGCCTTTCAACACAATTGAAGAATTTTTGTTTCATGATGATATTAGTTATTCCAAGCTGAATAAAAAATGCTTAGACGTGCTCGTTCGATCAGAGGCTCTGACCTCTTTAATGGATGATCGTTTTGAAAACATGAAACATTTCTGGTACTGCGTGGCTGTCGATCGTGTTCGCAAAGCAGGAAAGTTTCATGAAAACATCGACCTTACAAAGGATGAGCCAGACTTCACCGAAGAAGAAAAGATTCAATATCTTGTTGATTTAACTGGAATTTTTCCAATGAATCGCGTGGTGGACGAGAAGATTTTACGCAATTTGAGTGACAAGTATATTCCACCAATATCTGAATATGATCCAGATCTTCAATTGACATGGTTCATTCCGCGTGATATAATTCCAAAGAAGACAAAGAACGGGAAAACGTATTGGATTGTTGAGGTCATTGACTCGACCAGCTCTGTGACAAAAATCAAGTGCTGGGGAGTGAATCCGAGCCGAGATATAATTTATGTTAATCGTCCTTATCTTGCAAAACTAGATTTCGATCCTCAATGGGGATTCTCAACACGCTCGATTCGACACAACTTTAGACTGTTAGGTTAACGATGGAAACAAAAGAACTGATTATTAAGAGCGAAACTCATGGCACACATACAGTGCTATATAACGCGTGTGATGCTGATAAGATTGAGCCTTACACGTGGCATATTGTAAGAGGCAGCAAGACCTATTATGTTAAAAGAAATCTTCCTCGCACCGGCAGCAAGCGCCGCGCCCCAGTCACAATGCATGGGGAGCTAATTAACCCCCCAAGCGGTATGGTTGTAGATCATATAAATCAAAATGGCTTGGACAACAGGCGTGAAAACTTACGCGCCGGCACAAGATCACAGAATATGATGAACCGTACCAAGACGACACAAAACTCAACTGGCTTTAAGGGCGTGTATGACTGTGGTGACAGTAAAAAGAATCCATACACAGCCAAGATCCAAAGAGACAATAAAGTATATCACCTTGGCCACCATCTAACCGCTGAAGAGGCTGCAAAAGTGTATGATAAAAAGGCAATAGAACTTTTCGGAGAATTCGCAGTATTAAACTTTCCAAAAGAGGAATACCAATGAAAATTACATACAAGAAAGATCCGCTTATTAGCAAATGTGAATTACGGCGCGCGCCTGTTATCATTCGCGTTAACAAGTTTGATGAAAAAACTGCACAAGAATTCTCTGAAAAAATGAGTGATGCACATAACACCGGCCAGCCTGTGATTCCAATTGTAATTGATTCCTATGGCGGGCAAGTCTACTCTCTTATGGCGATGATATCAGAAATTGAACATGCAGAGATTCCAATTGCAACTATCATTGAAGGCAAGGCGATGTCATGTGGGGCAATTTTATTTTCTTTCGGCGCCAAGGGCATGCGATTCATGGATCCAAATGCTACTGTCATGATCCATGATGTATCATCAATGGATCGCGGCAAGGTTGAAGAAGTCAAGGCCAGCGCCGAAGAGACTGATCGTCTCAATAAGATTGTTTATAAGATGATGGCTAGAAATTGTGGGAAGAGGGAAGATTATTTTTTAAAGATTGTTCATGATAAAGGCCACGCTGATTGGTTCCTCGACGCAGACGAGTGCCTGAAGCACAAATTGGCTAGCCAGTTGCGCGTACCTAAATTTTCTTTCGATGTTAAAGTTGATTTCAATTTTGAATAAAAAGCCCTTGACAGACTGATTATATAAGGTTATAATATATAAAGATCAAATGGTTTACAAACTTGGCGATTTAGTTAGAGTGGATTTTCTCAATCGAACATCAAAACATAATATCGGTTTGATTGTTTCAATTAATGAGAATTCTACCGTCTATGGCGTCAAATTTGGAATACACGTTCAGAAGTTTCACCACTCATTTATACAACATGTCAAAGGAGGCATAAATGAACGAACAAAATGAAAAAGAGCTTATGCTTGTTGAATATATCAAGTCCCTAAAAACTCTGGAAGATGCGATGGAGCCTTACAAGGATCAGCGCAGAGACCTTAAGAAGTCGTATCAAGAGAATGGATGGCTGACCCGCGATGAAATTAGTCTTGCCGTTAAGGCATATCGGCTGATGAAGAGCGGCGATGACCTGGACGATCTCTATGATATGTACAGCCTGCTACGGAAAGCAAAGGGCCCTACAACGCATGCTTCTTGAATATTGCAGAGTAAGGCCGTCAGCGAAGCCCCCGACTAGGGGGCACCCATCCGATGCCGGTCTTGATGTGTACTATTGTCCAGATAACCCAAGCGAGGTGGGCGTCAATTTGAAACCCGGTGATAGTAAAATTCTACCAACTGGTCTTCGTTTTGGCGTACCACATGGTTATATGCTGGAGGTAAAGAACCGATCAAGCATGGCCTCAAAACGAAGTTTAATTGTTGGGGCGTGCGTGGTCGATTCTGGCTATGACGGAGAAGTGTTTATAAACCTTCATAATATAGGAACAGAAGAACAATTTGTTTCAGCCGGCACTAAAATCGCACAGGTGATCATGATTCCAGTTGTTTCGTTTAGGGCAATCGAGTCTTCATCCGAGGATCTGTACAATTGGTATCCGATCACTATTAGCGACCGAGGCGCAGGGGCTTTGGGGAGCACGGGTGAATAGGAAACAACGGCGCGCCGCCGAGAAGGCGGCCAAGAAAGATGAGAATAAAGAACTTTCCGAGAAAATTTTTCTATTCAACCAGATGCCAGATGAGTGCATGGCATGCCTAAAACCGTTTGACAAGCAAGACAAGCAGATGGTGATGGAATGGAATGTGGTCGTAAGAGAAGATGAAAAGATCGTGAGACTCTATTGTCCAGATTGTTGGGACAAGGCCATCAAGCTAGTGAAAGATATGGAGAGCGAATGATTTACACAGCAATTTTTCAATACGATGACGGGCGGCTGCGCTCAGAGGTGCACAATGCACCACCAGATCGCGATCTTGCATGGAAGCAGATTTATGAGAACAGGGCCCAGGCAGACGCTTGTTTGATTGTACTGATCACCGGCAATCATTATATTTTTACATACCAAGATTTACAAAGGATAGAAGATGAATATTAAACATACAATTTGTTACGATGACGTGCTGTTGGTACCACAGTATTCAAATATCCAGTCGCGAAAAGAGATCGATATCAGCAACTCGTTGTCGGACATCGAGTTTTCAATGCCGATTATTTCTGCTCCAATGGATACTGTCACAGGAGCGGTGATGACAAAAACTTTGGATAACAAAGGTGGCCTTGGAATCGTTCACCGCTACAATACAATAGAGCAACAAGTTAAGATGATCAAGCATGCTCATCGAATGCATGGTGCAAAAAATGTTGCGGCTGCAATTGGTGTCACTGGAGATTATATCGATAGGGCCATGGCACTGCATGAAGCTGGTGTTAAAATTCTATGTATTGACGTGGCACACGGTCACCACACTATGATGCGGCACTCTTTGGAGGTCTTACGAAACACGATCGGCACAACAGCACACATCATGGCTGGGAATGTTGCAACACTCGAAGGCTTCAATGATCTGTCGGACTGGGGCGCCGACTCCATCAGAGTTGGAATTGGTGGCGGCTCAATCTGCTCCACCAGGATACAAACTGGCCATGGCATGCCAACGCTACAGTCAGTGATTGATTGTTCCAGGTCTGATCGCGATGCAAAAATTATCGCAGATGGCGGAATCAGGACTTCTGGTGATATCGTCAAAGCCCTTGCAGCCGGCGCCGATTTTGTAATAGTTGGATCATTGTTGGCCGGGACTACACAAGCTCCTGGTGAAGTCTTTTACCAAGATGGCGAAAGATACAAAACATATCGAGGCATGGCATCAGCAGAGGCTCAGAAAGATTGGCGCGGATCGACCTCTTCGCTAGAGGGCATATCAACTAGCGTTCCTTATAAGGGAGATGCAGCCGATGTGCTGGAGAATTTAAAGCGTGGCATTAGAAGCGGCTTGTCATATACTGGCGCCAGCAATTTGAAAGAGCTGCGCGCTAAAGCGAAGTTTATTTTGCAGTCAACGGCCGGCCTCCAAGAGAGTGCTACGCACATCCAGTGGAGATATGATCGGTGAGTTATGGCAATTCGCGAAAAAAGATAATGTTTTATGATACGGATAAGCGGCACGCCGATTTGAAAATAAGATTGCAACATGATGCCCTATCTCAATCAGAATTTTTTCGCGCTGTTGTGACTGGTTATTTAGATAAGTGTGATTTAATAGTTGAGTTTATCAATGAATATAAATCAAAAAATAGAAAACAAAGCATAAAAAATATTAGCACATCTGAGAGGCTAATAATGAAAGGCAAAAACTTGGAGAGTAAATTGAATTTGAACAATGATGAGAGAGAGGACATTTTTGACATAATTGCAAAGGAACATCCTGATTTATGAAAAATAAAAAATGTTGGGTTAGAAGCAATAATTGCAAAAATAAAAAATGCCGCTACTGGATAGATTTTCCAGAGGATAATTGCTGTGCCTTGATAGCGGTTAAAAAGAACGGGCCAATGAATTTAAGAGAAATAGCTGAACGAGAAAATATAAGCTATGCAAGAGTGAAACAAATTCAAGATGCCGCACTAATTAAATTAAGGAAGCGCGGCGTCAACCTTGTTGATTTTTTATATAAGTAAATAAGGTTATTTAGCAATTTCACAACTATTTAATAACAGTTATTCTTTTAGGAGATTTTACACATGAGTAAGAAGACACTTTTAAGCGAAGCGCAGGTCCGACGTTGGATGTCGTTAGCTAACATTGAGCCCGTTGAACAGCTTAAAACACTATCCGAGGCGTATCCCGGTGCACGCGATGATGAGATGGATATGGCCGAAGATCCAGGCATGGACATGGGCGCCCCCGAAGGCGAAGACATGATGGACGACGAGATGCCCGATGAAGAGGGCGCCGGCAGTGAGCAATTGGATCCCGAGGCCGTAGAAGCACTTGAGATCGCTGCTGAAGCAGCCGCAGATGCTATGCTCGACGCTCTCAGGCCATATGGTGTCGAGGGTGACGCATCGCGAGAAGGCGAAGAGGACATGGAGGCCCCCGCAGAGGAAGACCCCATGATGGGAGAAGAGCCCCCCGTAGAGGACGAAGAAGACATGGAAATGATGGAAGGTATTGAGTTGATTGACGACGATGAGTTGGTCGAACAAGTCATGGCCCGGGTGCAAAAAAGGCTCAGAACCGAGCAGCGCAGTCGCGCAAAGGCTGCAAAGATTGATCAGCTAGCCGAGCGACTCGCAACCAAGCTTTCCAAGCTTGGATAGTAGTTGAAGTTTCTCTTTTTTCATATACATGCCACCGCGTGAGCGGTGGCATTTCATTTAACGAGGTGATAATGAATATATATTTACTTGGCACGTTGTGTTTTATTTTTGGTTATGCGACATGTCGAATGTTAACTGTGCTCCTTAACTTGGGATCCGCAGGGCTGCTGGTCAAGCAAGCCGGCCAGGACGCGCTAGATTTGTTAAAAATTGTTGCAGAAGATGTTGCATTCATCAAGCAGCTTAAGCATAAAACAATGATGGAGGGCGGTCTTAGCGAAAAACAATGTGAATCAGCAAAGCTGCTATTTGATCAAAGTATCGACAATTGGAAGCGATCAGCGATAATGAAGTATGTCGCAATGTATCCAAAGCATTTTAAGAACCAGCTTAAGTTTCATGACTGGGATTCAGCCATGGCGCATTTAACTAAAATTCATACAAAATAAGTGTTATAATCTAAAGCATTGGAGATGCATATGAAACTGAACGATGAATCAAAGGTCGAGAATAAAGCAGTCGCAGCGCTGGCGTCTGAGGGAATTGAAGATGAAATGCGAACAATTGGCATCGTCGGTGATGTGGATGAAGAGAAGTGTGCGGAAATATTATATTCGTTAATAGTTCTGCAGAAGTCGGCAAAGATTATTGTACCCAAGGATCCCGACGATCTGGAAGCGGGCATTACACAAATTGTAAGGCCAATTGAGTTTATCATCTCTACTTGCGGTGGGTCTGCTGATGAAATGTTTGCATTATATGATGTTATGAGGGGCGTGCAAAGGGACTGTGACATAATCACGCGCGGATTAGGCAAAGTAATGTCAGCGGGTGTGTTACTTTTAGCTGCCGGCACAAAGGGCAAGAGAGAGATAGGCAAACACTGTAGGGTCATGATTCATAGTGTAATTGCTGGCAATGCCGGCTCGTTTCACAATCTGGAGAACGAGATGGAAGAGGTCAGGAACACACAAGAGCAATATATTAAGGCCTTGGTTGGAGAAACCAACATGACCACAAGACAATTGAAAAAGATGTTAGAAAGAAAGGTAAATATTTATCTTACAGCACAAGAAGCGGTCGAATTGGGTATTGCTGACATAATTATATAAGTATAGGAGTACCTGCAAGATGGCAAAGATAACTGGAGCCGCAGCACGTTTGCTTGTTGAGCAATTTCGCTGCATCGTGGAGAAGAAGGGATATGTCTTTTTTGAGGGGCGTAAACCATATGATGTTAATATCATCGGCGTCAGGAGCGATGAGGCCCGGGCCAACAAATTTGATGACAGTCTTTATGTGATTTACAAGAACACACTTAAAGACTGGGAGGTCAGGCTTTACAAAATAACAACCGATCCTGGCACATATTATTTGAAGAATCCAATGAAAGTGACCGGCACTGCAATTGTTGTCCCGGGACAGTACAGGTCGGCCTATAAAAGAGGGACTCATTACACATATGAAGCACTTGTACAACGAGGCAAAAATCCAATAAAAATATATCGCGATTCAAATAAAGATGAAATACTTGACATGGATCCAGATTCAGTTGTCGAAGGCTATTTTGGGATCAACATCCATAAGGCAGGTTCGGACTCCAAAATCGTTCATCGCTGGTCAGCCGGCTGCCAAGTTTTCAAAACCAGTAGTGATTTCAAGGACTTCATGAAACTAGTTTGTAGGTCTGAAAAATATTGGGGCAAGTATTTCAGTTATACGCTCCTCGATGAAAAAGATTTTAGGGATTGCAAATGAAAAAGCTTGATGAAGCAGTTGAAAAGTTTTTCAATGATGATCAGAAGGTTACGTTAAAAACTTTATTTGAAGAAGTAGAAAAAGTGATAGATCTTTTCGACCTTCGTCAGCCAATTAACGAGCAAGCTGAAGAAGAAGACGAATTGGCAAAAGCATTTGAGAAAGCCGTAAAGGATAGGAATGTTCAAGAACTTTTGCCAACAATTAAAATCACTGAGGCATGGGGTCGACTTGGAAAGAATAATCGTGACCGCACTGTGATTGAAAAGTGGACGGCGCAGCTTGGTGGAGAAGGTAACACCGTGCAGGATAAGCTGACATTAATTAACGATGTCATGACCGGCAAACAAGAACAGATCACCAGTATATCGCAAATATTAACCACGATGATGGTCATTGAAACTTTAAATGCTATTTTAGGTGAATTTACTGAATCGGCCGGCGGCTTTATTTTTGAAGGCTTTCTTGCTGGCTTGTTTGGTGGTCAGTCGGTTCAAATTGAAACACCAGCAGACATTAAAGCGGCCACCGGACAGGAGGTCGAAGCTGCTGGTAAGCCAATTACTGATGTTGTGTTGGCCGGCAAGCATTATTCGCTCAAATTACTCGGCAAATCAACAGCAGTTAAAGGATCATTTAAAAATATGGTTGAGCATTTTAAAAGTGGGATTGATCATGTTGTTTACTTAGATGCGCGCCGTAGAGATACTGATTTACATTTTTCGGAATTTGAAATTACCCTACCAACATTTTTGGAGGCTTTTTATGAACCCTTCGCAGCTTTTGTAAAGAAGACCATGGTCGTCGATACTGTTCAAAAATTAAGAAATCGACATAAAAAATATGATGAACAAATATTTTTAATTAAAACATCGAAAAGATTGTCCCGTCGCGACTACCCTGATATTGGCGGTCGGACCAAATTTCAAGCAATAACAGATAAAGAAACAGGAGAGGCCAACAGGGCTCTTATCGACGGACTTATGGAGCTGCCAGACGAAATGCTATCGCAACTTGGCCCATTTGAGGTGGCATACTCAACGGAGAGTTATGCAAAAAGCGACAAAGCCAGAGCCTTGTTCGGCCCTGTCGGTCAGTTTAATGATTTGCGAGACTCATTTGAGCAGTATAGAAAAGATCCAGAAAGCCAAAAGTCTCAACTTTTTGCAGCCTTAGAACGAACACCTGCGTATAGAGGACAAAAGCAATTTTCAATTTCGCCCACCCAAGTTGAAAAAATTGCATCATACAAGGACGTTGGAACACTTAGCTTGGGCGAAGAGGGTTTAAAAAATCTCTGGACGCTGTACGCGGAACAACTCATCGAGACAATTGCGCCTGTTTATTTTTTCTTAAACAAGTTTACGAAAAGCATCAACAGCTATTTCCTATCTAGTCCCACTGAAGAAAGTTCCAGGTTCGATCATGGTACTACAGCAATCAAGGCTGCTCAAAAAGTGCAAGAGTCGTCCACCACTGCCATACAGAAACTCTCGCCTACAAAAGATGATACCGGGCTTTAATTAAATAAAAAACAACTTGACAAAATAATAAAAACAGATTATATTAATACAAAGAGGTGTATATTGTCAGACTTTAAAATGGCATTTGATTCAAATGCGTCATTAAACCAGAAGATTCTCGATGGTGTCAATGTTTTAGCAGATAACGTAGCTACGACCTTGGGCCCAAAGGGTAGAAATGTTATATTACAACAGAAGGGTGAGCCCCCAATTATTACAAAAGATGGTGTGACCGTCGCACAATTTGTTCATTTAGATGACCCGTTCATGAATTCCGGTGCACAAATAATCAAGCAGGCTGCGGTACAGACTAATTCAGATGCCGGCGATGGCACAACGACATCGACGGTATTGGCCCGGGCAATACTATCCCAGGCGCAAACCTACTTAGCCACAGGAACTTCGCCAGTTGAACTCAAGCGCGGCATTGACAAGTGCTCAAAAGCAATTGTGAATCGGCTTAAAGATATGTCAACTCCCGTCAAGAGCGAAGAAGACATCGCACATGTCGCTACAATCTCGGCCAACAATGACACGGCTATTGGAAAACTAATTGCCACGGCTGTTGATCGCGTTGGAAAAGATGGCGCTATCACTATCGAAGAAGCAAGGTCTATGAGCACCTCGCTGGATATCACCGAGGGCTTTAGTTTTGATTCCGGTTTTTGTGCAACTGCTTTTATCACCGATGAGAGAAGAGGTATCATGCACTACGATGAGCCGCTTATTTTGGTGACCGATCACAAGGTGACGACAGTCGAGCAGATACTTCCAATCCTCGAAATTGTCGCGAGAGAAGGTCGACCCTTTGTGTTGGTAGCTGAAGATGTGGAGGGCCAAGCGCTAGCAGCTATGATAATGAATGCAATGCGAGGATCTCTCAAAGTCGCAGCGATTAAGGCACCAAGATATGGAGAGGAGCGCCGAGGCATTCTAAGCGATTTAGCCATCTCTGTTAACGCCACATTTATTTCACGCGAATCGGGCACAAAATTACATGAAACCACCCTCGATATGCTTGGCACAGCGATGTCCATAGAGTGCACAAGAAACTTTACTACAATCGTTGGTGGGAACTCTAACTATGAGTTGGTTGAGGAGCGAATTGAATCGCTTAAAGCCGAGCTAGCCCGCACAGAATCATTGCACGATTGCAGTCGAATACAGGAGCGTATTACGAGGTTGGCTAGTGGTGTCGCAGTCATCAAGGTGGGAGCCGCTACCGAGATTGAAATGACAGAGAAAAAGCATCGTATCGAGGATGCTCTGGAAGCTGTCCGTTCGGCTCAGCTTGAGGGAATAGTTCCAGGTGGCGGCACAGCGCTGCTGCGTGCCATTAAGAACCTCAAGGTTCAGTACGATAACGAAGATCAGCGACTAGGAATTGAGATTGTAAAGAAAGCGGTACAAGAGCCCATCAGGCAAATGGCGCTGAACTCTGGCGAGTCTCCTGACATTATCGTTCGGATGGTTTCAAAGCGCGGCGGCGACCATGGCTATGATTTTCGTAATGGTAAGATTGTTGATATGATAGAGTCTGGGATTATTGACCCTGTGAAGGTGACATGCTCAGCAATTGCCAACGCCGCCTCCGTGGCCGGAACTCTTATTACAACAAATTATGCAATTGTTGAGATTTAGGTCTATTTATTACTGTCATGGATGATCAACAAAATCAAGACTTAACTAGGGCTATTATCCTCCTTGAGCATGTTAAAGAGGATATTGACCATATCCGAGCAGACATATCAAAAATTAAAGACGCCGTATACGACCCGGATGAAGGAATTTACGCTCGTCTCCGATCGCTCGAAACTTGGAAAAACACATCAACAAAAATAATGTGGATCATGTTCACTTCTATAGTCGGCCTGACCACGCTGGGAATCTGGCAGGTTATATTCCCACAATTAAAATTCTAAATAAAAGAGGTATCTATGAGAGTCAGTTTACAATTCAGCGTCGAATTTGACGAATTGCCAGAGCGCATGGTTGGGTTTGTTCGCGATGCATGCAGCAAACATGAACAACTTGATGCTCTGGAGTTGTTAACAACCGTTGAAAGCTCAATCCGGGACAACAATACAAAGACGGCTATTGATGAAATATCCGAATTCCGCCGGCAATTGGCTAGAATAGATTTTCAACTTGAAGATTGCATCAACATCATCAGAGACTACCACATGGCGTTAGTTGGCGAAGTTCAGCCAGAACAGGACAGCACGACACAGGATGTTGCAAAAACTATTCCTGCGCCGGCCCATCATGATGTGGCGATGAATAAACTCTTGGGAGATCTTCAAACGCTGCAAGATATGGCAACAAGTTTCGACAATGATGGCAAACAGGACGAACAAATTGAACATGGGTAACATAGGATACATACCTTCAGAAGTATTAATTGTAAAATTAAATGAATCTGGCAATGTCACCAAGTGTGAGAAAATCTTAAAGCCCAAGAGTGTTTTGATTCTGGAACCTCCTCTGCATAGCGCTGGCAACAGTTACCATGAAATACTGTACAACGGTGAAAAGTGGTTTGTCAAAGAAAACGATATATCAATTATTTCAAATATTTAGGAGCACACATGGCAGTAGTTAAATTAATTGAAGTTAGTAGAAAAGCCGATGTTGTTCGCAACAGTCAGAGGGTTGGGCGCTATACATTGAGAGAGGTATTTATAAATCCCGAGCATGTTGTTTGCTTGCGGGAAGACCCTGCAACCTTGGAATTGTTGCATGAAGGTCAATTGCCCGATGGAATTGATGCGCGCCAAAGATTTACCAGAGTTCAAATGAACCGTGGCAGCGCTGGTTTAGATATTGTTGTTGTTGGCTGTCCTTCTGTTGTAGAGGATATTTTACAAACAAAAGATATTAGATTGATAAAGGGGTAAAATATGGTTAGTTATTATCTTGTCTATGCACTTGGCACATGCCCATATTGCATCGAGGCTATAAAACTACTTGAGAAAAATGGTTTTCAATATTCATTAACTTTGCTAGATAACTGCCCGCAGCACAGGGCATTTCTTAAGAATAAATACGAATGGGACACTGTTCCAATGATCGTTGAGATGAGGCTTGACGGTACTGAAACTTTTGTTGGCGGTTTTGACGATCTTTCTAAATACTTCGCTGGTATTTCTGAAGAGATCACTGAAAGTTGCGATGGTGGGTCGTGCCAACTTTAAGTTCGCCTCTCCGGTTCCCGAGTGACAAGACAAAAGGCGCCTCAACAATTGCGGGACTGCTTCCTCGCGGGGTTAAAAAAGTTTGTTCGCCATTTTTTGGCGGCGGCTCCGTCGAGCTTGCAATAGCCAGCAAGGGTATACAGGTTGATGCATATTCGGATTATTATCTGTTGTGTGAATTTTGGAATTGTTTAATAGAAAATCCGCTTATTCTTGTTTCGATGATAAAGCATTATTACCCCATGAAAGATCAAAAGTTGTTTCACTACATTCAGGAAAACCTTTCAACTCCGCGAGATGCGTTCATGCGCGCCGCCCAATTTTATGTTTTGAATAGGTGCTCCGAAGGTGGTGAAGTTTCTTCTGGGAGGTTGGTGCGAAACCATCCTAAGTTTACGCCATTTGGAATGAAGAAGTTGCTGCTGTTTGAGGTAGATAACTTCGCTGTTGGGTATTCTGGTAGCTACAAAGAGACAATTAGCCAGCACGCTGATGCATTTCTACTCTGTTGCCCTCCGAAGTTTGAGTCTTTTTACGGCGGCCTTCAAACGGGCACAAACATTCCCGAGCGACCCAAAATAGATCATGAGGAGCTGTGTAGCATCTTGACGCAGAAAAATAATTGGATTTTGTCGTATAATTATCATCCAAAATTGCTTACAATGTATACTGATGTTCCATACAAACTTTTCAAGTCAAACTTTAGGCCGGCCCAAGATGCGGACAGTGCGAAAGAAATAGTATTTATTAAAAATTAGGAGATTATAATGCCAAAATTTGAGACAATTCATGTTAACAAACCGTGGGGTGGCGAAACCATCTTTGCCCACAATGAAAGATATGTTGGAAAGATCCTTTTCATCAAGGAGGGACATAGATTATCCAAACAATATCATAAAGTTAAGGATGAAACAATATTTGTTATGGAAGGCCGACTACAGCTTGAGATCGGTGAAGGAGACGACAAACAAATTGCAATTATGCGAGCCGGCGATGCATATCATATTACACCAGGAACAGTTCACAGGTTTTGTGCCTACTGCAATCAGAATGTTAGATTATTTGAGGTGAGTACGCCAGAATTAGATGACGTTGTGCGCCTTGAAGACGATTACGACAGAGAAGTTTTATCTTTTTCAAAGACTTAATTCTTCTATCAGTCTGATAAAAAAAATAGCTATTTCACATTTTCCTCTATAGTTACTTATGGAGGGCGCGATGTGAAGCAAAGGCTTGGCTTTAAATCGTTTATGTCGCTATGGCTTATCGCCATATGTTCGATCTTTACCTTGACGTGTACTCCAATTCCGAGTACACCGAGTGTGCACAGCAACGGCATTAATGACTCAGCCGGCTCTACCGTTGATGCTGCGCCTGCGGCTGGAGAGACAGCCGCAGTATCCAGAAAATATAGAAAGACTCTTAAGATGTCAAAAGAGTCTGCTGTTGTTGTCTGGGGTACGATTTCTGGTCAAAGGGTTGTCAGGGGATCTGGCACATACTTTGCACACAAAGGTTATCACATTGTTATAACAGCGTATCATGTGTATGACGACCCCAGGATTCAGGGCGCACTGGTACAGAGCCAGGATGGCGAGATGGTAGCCGGCACAATTGTATATGGTGACCGAGATCGTGACATCTGTGTACTATTGATACCAAAGATGCGTACCGTCGAAGCTGCGGCACTTAGCCCAATTAAGCCCGCCCATGCCGGCGAAGGCCTCAAGGTGCTCTATACAGGATTCCCAGGCCATCATCAGCATGGTGAACCACTGACGCTAGGTGGTACATTAGCAGGGATTAGCGATTCAAGTGGTTATATTATCATGCAATCTTATGCATGGATGGGATCCTCTGGCTCTGGCGTCTTTGACGAAAAGGGTAGATATGTTGGGGTCTTAGTGGCGGTGGACATAGAGCGCGGTCTATATCACCCACAGATACAGGAAAACATCGTGTATGTTTCGCCGATTTGGGGCATCAATGTTGGCGAGCTAGAGGAGATGCTGGAGGGTAAATAATTATGCTTGGTGGAGCTGCAAAAAGAATTATTGGAATAATATTTTCCATGCTTTTCCTGACTGGTTGCACCAATTTAGATTATTATATCGTCGGATCCGGCATCGAAACAGTTACAGAAACAATTGTTGAAACTGTTTACGAAGAAATTGAAGTTCCCACATACATCGAGGTAGAAGTGCCTGGGGATCCCGGTTTGATATGGGTAGACTCTTTTGTTCAGCCTCAATCAGTTGATGGCGTTGATATTCTTTGGGTTATTGACACTTCCGGCTCAATGAATAGGTTTGACGAAGAACTCCTATCAGGAATTGAGGCAATGCTTATAGCTTTGCCCGAAAGCGGCTGGAGACTTGCAATGATGTCTAACGATCCCGGCAGTGCCTCTATTGAGTCGCAATTCCCGTTGGTTCCTGGTGATGACATAGCTGATGCAGAAGCAATGTATCAGAGTATGGGCCGGGGACATAGAGAGGAGGGCTTTGATGCATCATATGAATATCTTGTAAACAATGCATATGCGCAGACATGGCTTCGTTATGATGCGGCTCTGCTGGTGGTATTTGTATCTGACGAAGAAGAGCAGAGCGATGATCATTTTCCAACAGTGGACGGGTTTGTGTCTTGGTATCAGGGATTGCGTAGTGGTTCAGTCTTCCTATCAAGCATTGTTAACTTAGATCTTTCTGAGTCGTTGTGTAATACTTCATCTGCACACACTGGAGATAGATACATTGAAGCTACAAATCATTTTGCCGGCCAGATTATTGATATTTGCTCCGAAGACTGGAGCGCCGGCGTTATAGATGCGGCTAGCCGACTAGAACCATATGAATTTATTGAACTAACTCACGAGCCAATCGAGGAATCAATCAGGGTTTTTGTAAATGGTTCGCTATACTATGACTGGTACTACTCTGCGTCGGATAACATCGTATACTTTACAACTATACCGGGTGGCAACGATCTGGTAGAGGTGGGTTACCGATATTTTGAAGACACCGGATCAGACACCGGAGACACGGGAAGCTAAATGTTATCTACAATATCATGTGGTGCATATATTCTTTTAATGGACCTAGCCGCTGTAGTTACAATTGCATGCTATTGGCTATATAGGGAGCTTGGCGCCAAGCGTGACAATTGACAAACTTGACTTGCTTTGTAAAACATGTTAAACTACTTATATAAAGTAAGGATATGCTATGTCAGAACAAGACTTGGTCACCGCAGCGTTAATTGTTGACGACGACGACTTAAAGCCTAAGCCACCGCCGCGTCGAGCCCCACAGGGGATTAAGTCCTTCACGGTCTGCCGTCAGAATGATGAATCGGGAGTGTCTGGAGAGGGAATTGTTATCGAGGGTGTTGTACTGGCCACCGGTCATTGTATTATCCACTGGCTTTTTCCTCCACCGCGCGGAGGAATTGCAATATTCGATTCATTAGAAGATTTTTTGAAGGTCCACGTCAAGCCCCACCCATCAAACAAAACAATTATCACATTTGAAGATGGTGAGCAGTTGACGTTTGGTAATAGCGTGGATACATTATAAATGGAGGATGACTTAAAGAAGCGAATTATACAGTTCTGCAACCTTCAAGTCGAATTACTTTACCAGGAGGAGAAGCGCCTGAGACAGAGCATGATAAACTTAAACATACAGAAGAGCTATTACAAGGAGCTTGTCAGCGAGCTAACTTCTGGTGAAAGGAAAAAAGAATTACCAGCGATAGCGGAGATTGAAACAAATGTTATTGACTTTCCTAAAAAAAATAATGAAAATGATTAGAATATTTCGGCGTCCCAAACGTCAAACTATTGAACCACAAAACAGAGAAGAACCCCAACCACAGCGGTCACCAACCAGAAAGCCGCGCAAGGAGATAAAAATGTTCACTATTGATAATGTTGAAAATATCCAAACTGACATGACGCCACTTGAGAGGGCTATTGACGATGCTTTGACATTTGGCTCAAACATGCAATATTCAATCATGGCGACAAGGACCGTAGAGGCGATGCAGCAACAAGATGATAATAGTTTGTCTGCAATATTTAAAGACCAGGAAAAGCTAGAAGAGGTTAAGCAGATTCGCGACCAAAATATAATGGCGTTTGCAATTGCTAGCGCTCTCAAGCAGGAGATCGAAGGCGTCAGCGCATAATGGGCATATTTTGGAATGACAAGAAGGCGCCTAAACTGGAGGCCAAAAAGTCTTTGATGGAACACATCGCTGATAACTGGACCGGTGGATTTACCGTTGCTTTCCGCTCTGACGATGGTGGAGAGCACATCATGGCAGTCTTGGAAGTAAACGACCCAGACGAAATGTTGGGTCAAGAACTCCGTTCAAAGTTTGATGCTAAATGGATGGGCTGGCGAATGGTGGTATTGAAAGTGCCAATCGGACATGTCCGAACTTTTTTCGATAAAAAATAAAGGAAATAGAATGTATAATTACATGGCGATTATCGTCAGTTTGTTTTGTATTGGCTCAATTGATGTAATCGAGGGCCACATGGCCCATGTAGTAATTACGACCGATGGGCCCGACACCTATGAGGCAGATATACCTGTCGAGCTTTTTCCGTGTGAGATCGCGGAGGGTGATCTGTTTTACGCGCAAATCGTTGATGGGGTGACCGAGATTCGATGCGGAGAGCCAGACGCTGAATAAACTATTTTATATATTTGACCGTGATTCCCTTGTCGCGCACCTTTTGACTAATTATCGTCGCTCCGGGTTGTGACAATGGGACATTAGAGTCGAAGTCGGATATAATTAGGAGCGTTTGACCGGGTTGCATATGGTCTATAACCTTCCAGTACGAGTACCAAATTTCAGTGCCACCTCCGGGTGTGATTGTGGATAAACTTTGTCCATTATAGCACCCTCGCATCATTGAAACATATACTTTGCTGTTTGGTTTTAGAGAGGCTTCAGTGATACTCGTCCAATCTCTCCAGCCGCTCCACATTGAGCCTGAAGCGTCAATTAAATAAAGGTCTGCTGGTATTTTCTCTATTTTTGTCATGAAGGAATCTTTTGTATGAAAAATAATATCAACCCGTCTAGACTCTTGAGAGTGACCGCTGACCTGTTCACCGTGGATAACTATGTTAAAGTTGGCGTGTGGAATATCTTGTTTTACGGCTCTCTTTATCTGTTGTACGCGACGTGCTGCTAAGTCACGGTTGTATGCCTTGCCACCGCAGCCATCAGTGTATCCAATCAGTGTCACATTGGCTGGCTTGCCCCTGAACTTGTCAACGAAGGCAGTCAGGCCAAACTTTTGCGAATCCAGAATTTCATCGCTGTCTTCATTAAAATAAATCAATTGCCTTCTGCTATTCGCTTTCACTTGGAAAGTGAACCCAGTGTCTTTTTCGGCAACCACCCTACATGTGCAGTCTACGACCGCGCACCTATCTTTTGCCGTAGTATCCGCTCTTGTGACATCTGCGCTGAACAACAGCATAAACAGCAGTATAAACAAACATTTAACCCTCTCTATAAATAACTATGTGCTTTTTTCAAAAAAACATTGAATATTGTACAATTTGGCGCGTCTAAGTGATGTCTTTGTTTAATAGCAGGGAGTAAGACATGAAATTGGAGACTCTATTAAAATACTTTGTCATGGCATGCGGGATGTACTTCATTATCTCATACCTTGCAGACAATCCACAATTCTTTGCGGAAGTAAAGATTCAAATTGATAACAAAATTAACAGTGTGAAAAAGTGAAATATTATATAAGCAAGATTGATGTGAGAGCCGGAAATCAGGACAAGGGGGAGGCGGCTGTCGTGGCCACTGAACGAATACTCACAAGACCAGACTCGTACAAGGCGGCCAAGGAAGCGCTGAGGAGATACAAGAATATTGGAATTACGAATGTTTCAATTAGTGCTCACAAAGTCTCGCGATATAGAAAGCTGATGAAGGCCCAGAGGAAGAAGGCGAAGCCAGTGACCGTTCAAGATATTGCGGAGGCAATGAATGACTCTTGAGGAGGGCGACTTGGTCGCCATAAAAGAGTTTTATTTCACCTCTCCCGATAAGAGGACAAGGTCTTATGCCGTCGTCATCGAAGCCGGTTGGAGGCAAAGTCAAATCCGCGTGATTCACAGTGGCGTAATATGGTGGATCCCCAACAATGAGCTGAAGCTGCTTTCCGGTGGTTCAAGGTCGAAAATCGAAAAAGTTTAAAATTATTTGAATAAACTCGAATCTCGCGCGTCTATATAGCATCGGAGTTAAAGAGATGAAGACTGTAATTGTACTGGACACTGAAGACCAGAAGGGGCTCAAGGCTGCGCTTCGTATCGCGAGGCACCTTGAGCGCGAGTATATCACTGGACAATCGGGAGAATATTGTACCCAGTACAGTACAAGCGACCTGAGATTCAGCAGGATTCCATTTATCAAAATGCTTCGCGCTTTTACAAGACAGATTCAAGAAGATTTGGAAAGCGGAGACATGAAGCTGGAAGACATTAATGGTCTTCGCTACAACAAGCAATATGCTGACAAGGTTTGGAACAATGAAAAGCTCTAAAAAGAAAGTGTCGCGCCCTTCCGTGGTGCATCTCGCTGGCTTTCTTCGCTCCGGTGCTGGAAGGCACAAGGGCAAGAAGGTATATAGCCGCAAGGTCAAGCACAAGGGGAAGAGATGAGAGCCAGTGAATTAAAGCCGGGGATGCTTTTGCGCCCAAAGGATGGGTTTATTTTTGTTCGCTATGGCGAAACAAACAATATGCACGAACACTTGGAGTCGGTGCGCGTCGAGACTGTCAATAATCGGCGATACGCACAGGCCCTCGACGTGGCTCGTCCAAAGAGGCCAGTGATTTATATTTGTAGGCGCCCAAAATCTAATCTCAATTCCCCATATGAATACCGACATGAAGTTTTTGTGCCTGCTCTTGGTCGGTCAATGCGAATGGCGTCCGAATATTGGCGCAATGTTGAAGAGGTGAAATAATGTACACAATTGCAATTGTTTTTTATATTTTTATATTTTCGTGTGCCTTTGTGCATGCTCTTGATATGTACCTGGAGGACTGATGAAGTTGGTTAGAGATTTTATTCCACAAATTATTGAACAAGACGGACGCACCTGTAAGTGTCGCATGGTTTTCGGCGAAGACGAACACATCGCGAAGCTCTCGGCTAAGATGCGTGAAGAGGTCAGTGAGTTTGTCGATAACCCCTGTTACGAAGAGGCCGCCGACATGGTAGAGGTGATTAAGGCTTTTTGCTACCTGAACGGTTTGGAATGGGATATCGTACTCGGATGGGCAGTCAACAAGCAGGAAACGCATGGAGGCTTTCACAACGGCACGGTGCTGCTGGAGGTCGAATAGTGAAAGTTGGTGATTTAGTCCGCGTCTCCGGTACGACCCAGAGGCTTCAAAATAAAATTGGACTTATTGTCGGTCGTTCTAAAAAATCTGACACGATGCAGATGGGCCGCGACGGTGATTTTTTTTATACGATGTATTATAAAGTTCTTATTGATGGCCACATTTATAGAATTGAAAAAAGTAATTTGGAGAAAATAAATAATGGATGATTACGAAGCAGTTGGAATTGCAGAAGGGTTTGTTGATTGCGATGACGAGGAAACACTTATCGAGGCGTGGCAGCACCTTATCGACACCGGCTTGGCCTGGACGCTGCAAGGCTCGTTTGGACGAATGGCGAAATCCCTGATTGATGCTGGCGTTTGCACGCCTTGAAAAATAATTTAATTTTATTTGAATATTCTCGGAACCTGTGCGTCTAAGAGGTGTCTAAACAAAAGGAGAGACATACATGGGTTATCGTTCAGAGGTCGTTCTCGTCGTTGGTAAAGAGGTCATGCCTCAGTTCATGGTCACAATGGCAAAGTCGCCAGACGCCCGCTCTCTGTGTTTCGCAGAGGCAGAGCGACGTGAAGACTATGACGGCAAGGGCAATATGCTGTTCGCGTGGGATTGTATCAAGTGGTATGATTCCTATGAGGGTGTCGCCGCCATCGGCGACTTCCTTGACTGGTGCGACAGCGAGAGCGTGCCCGTATCCGACGAGCAGAAGGCGCAGGATAAGAGCCCCACCCCAGTCACTCACGTGGATGGCGACGAGTGCTATCGGTTCGTTCGCATCGGTGAGGA